>LQAJ01000012.1_pt1 | contig 213903 bp, 233 predicted proteins | sample 1535811 | NCBI WGS metagenome assembly LQAJ01 (sample SAMN04331587, study PRJNA305678) | bioreactor metagenome | isolation source: bioreactor_6 inoculated with Wadden Sea sediment 2nd replicate of a... | place: Germany: Wadden Sea, Janssand Flat | reverse complement strand
TTTTACCTCACAGAGCAATCTCCGATTGCTTCTGTCGCGAGGCGCGCCAGATATGAAATTCCAAAGAAGCACAAAAATAAACTTTGTTTGCTTTTGTGCTTCTTTGGAATTTCATGCCTGGACTTTACCTTTCACGAAAAATAGGCCCCGGAGATCCAAGGCCTATGATTTAACAAATTCTCAAATTACTTAGCAGTGCTTAGAGCTTCTTCTGCTAGTGTGAATAGTGGAGAAACGCCAATTGATACACCTGAAATTGCATCTGTATGATAGTTGTCATCAGCATACTGGATATCAGTTGGGTCTTGTGTTGCTAGAAGGTGTGCTTCTGCCTTTGCTGCTTGTTCATGCCAAGGTGCTTGTGCGCCACCATTTTCTACCATGCCGTATTCGCCATTCATAGAAACAGTCTTTTTACCTTCGCCGCCATCTTTGTGAACTGCATTCCAGTTTACTGATTCGATGTTACCGAATAGAACTGTGATGTCCACTGTGCTCTTCCAACCTGATTTCTCAGAGAAGTCTGCTTCTTCAGCATGGTATGCACCATCTTTGTAAGGACCCATTTCTTTTGGACCTTCTTCAAGTGCCTTTTGAGCCAGTGTGAACATTGGAGAAACACCAATAGAAACACCAGAAATAGCATCTGTATGATAGTTATCATCAGCATACTGAATGTCTGTTGGATCTTGTGTTTCTAGTAGGAAAGCTTCAGCTTTTCAGCTTGTTCGAACCAAGGTGCTTGTGCGCCACCCTTTTCTACCATGCCGTATGCGCCAGACTTTGATGCTTCTTCTTTTGAAACGCCAGCGTCCTTGCTTACACCATTCCAGTCAACAGTTACAATCTTGCCATCTTTAACTTCAAGCATAACTGTGTACTTCCAGCCACTCTTTTCGCTGAACTCATCTTCTTTAGCAAAGTAGTAACCGTCTTCGTACATGCCTTCTTCAGTCATTTCTTCAGAAGACTCTTCACTTGTTGTTTCTTCTTCTGTTGTTTCTTCAGTGTTTTCTGCAGGTGCTTCCGTTTGAGTTTCCTCAGCTTGAGGCTCTTCTGCAGGCGCTGAACAACCAGCAAGCATTGATACTGCTAACACAGCAGTAAGACCTAGGGCCATTAATTTCTTGTTCATTTAATTTCCTCCTCCAAACATATGTATGAATATGTATTCACGTCTATTATAGTAACATTGACAAATTAATATCAATAGTAGATTCGCTTTTGGTCATTTTGTTCATTTTGTTCAAACTGAAATGTAAATTATTTAGGTATATCCAGTACGATTTATTGTTCGAAATCCATGACTTTTTACAAGTCATACCAGACTTGTTTTCCACTAAAAGCGCAAAAAAATACGAGACATTCAAGCTAATCACTCTTGAATGTCTCGTCAGCAATAACAAGCACGTTCTTGTTTTTCATATTCAGTTTTGTTTATACTTTCCTTTTCGATAAGCATACCTCCTACGATTATTTCGAGCAAATGGTATTACTTTGATCGAATCCTTACAAAAATCATTAACACTTAATTTTTTACCATGTCTTTCATAGTATCGATTTTTGTTCTTTTAAAATGGACCTACGTCCCTTATTACGTCCTTGCTATCGCTTTTATAAGAATCCTTCGCAAAGGAAGGAGTTCCAACTTTGTTATTCTAGTATTACCCCTCAATAAAGACTTTAAACAATATCGTCTAAAGAACTTCACTAATATTCATATCTTCTAGATAATCAAGAGATATTTCTTCTGTCCTATGATAACTTCTGCCAATGTAGATGTCCATCTTCTGTACTGCCAGTTTAACCCTAAAAGCAACGCGAATGCGTCTTGAGCCATTCTTATAAATCTTAAAATCATCAATTCTTTTCGTTTTCAAATATTCTGCTGTAATTTTCTGACGCAAACTATTGATAAGAAACATATCAATATCATCCACACCCACGATCATTTCATCAATGAAGTGTGCCATATCTCGAGATGTTCTCTTAACCCGCTCGATTGTCAGCTTCATTCTCAAAGTTTCAACACAGTACCCGATGATTGCCGTAATTAGTAAAGCGATTAAAATATACAACATAAGAAGCACCACCCTCCGATTTTATGTCCCTGTATCCCCCTAGTCACATGTTTATGTAGTGGCCGACAATCATAACGATTAAAACGATCTACTTTGGATATTATATTTATACCAAATATGTTTGCTCTGAAACTTGTAAATGATAATACAATGAAAATTTAAATACTTCTTGAATATTTTTAATTCAGCTTGCAATCTGGATCAAATACAGATACAATTTTAAAAATCACCTATTTCCAGCGGGAAATGGGAGAATGGAGGAATATTATGAACAACGTTGCAGCTTTTTTCGATATTGATGGTACGCTTTATAGAGATTCTTTGATGATTGAACACTTCAAAAAGCTTATTAAATATGAAGTTATCGACCCTGCTCTTTGGCACTCTCATGTAAAACACACCTACAAGGAGTGGCAAGAACGCGTGGGCGAATATGAAGACTATATGGAGGAGCTCGCTGAAATTTATGTGGATTCCCTGCGTGGACTAAAAAAAGAAGAGATTCAGTTCATCTCTCAGCAGGTCATAAACTTAAAAGGCGACCAGGTTTACACTTACACCCGCCATCAAATCGAATGGCATAAAAAACAAGGGCATAAGGTGTTTTTCATATCAGGCAGTCCTGAACACCTCGTTGCTAGAATGGCCCATAAATACGGCGTAGAAGACTACAAGGGCACGGAGTATCTTCTTAATCCTGATGGGACTTTTACAGGGGAAGTCATCCCAAATTGGGATGCTGACAGTAAAAATCGTGTGATACATGCTTTTGTGGAGCAGTACGGCATTGCTCTTGAGCACTCTTATGCCTACGGCGATACCAATGGCGACTTGTCTATGATGCGTCTGGTTGGACACCCTGTGGCAATTAACCCTACGCGGGAATTGCTTGATCATATTAATGGCGATAAAGACCTCATGCAAAAGAGCAAAATTATTGTTGAGCGTAAAGATATTATTTATGACCTCACACCACAGGTCGCAACTATAGACTAAAAGACATATAAAATGCCTATAAAATTTTGAGTCATCTCAAAACTTTATAGGCCATTTTTCTTGCATGACTGTCAACAAAACCAAGATATCGAGATTGTATTGACAGTAAGACACCCGTTTCCGGGGTGTGATCCAATAGTATATGTAAGATGAGATAGAGAGGTCTGCAACTTACTATAAAGTTAAATTTCGACAAGCGAAATCGTTTCCCTTTATTTTTTGTATTTATTTTAAAACAATTTCAAAACGAAAAAGATGATTGCGTTGAGTATCCCCCCGGAGCACTCAAAACAATCATCTTCTCACCACTACGCTACTATGTATTATTGTCCCTAAAGACCATTTACATTAGCTGCTTGTAAGCCTTTTGGGCCTTCTTCGATATCAAACTCAACAGCTTGACCCTCTTCAAGAGTCTTGAAACCATCAGTCTGAATAGCGCTGAAATGTACGAATACATCATCGCCTTCTTGACGTTCAATAAAGCCGAAACCTTTTCAGCATTGAACCACTTTACTGTACCTTGCATATTATGGACCCCCTTCGTGCTGGAATAACAATGGTTATCTTAAACACCATTGCCGTTGAACGATAAAATCTTACACTTACCAACGAATCCATTGAGCTCGCCGTATTATGCAATTTATCCTTCTAAAGAATATTATAACAAAATCTAAACATCTATTCCATAAAAATCGCCATACTTTGGTATAATTAGGTGAACCTGTTGAATATATATGTTTTTCGGGTATCAATTTAAAGGGAGGTAGATTATGGATCTTCAAGATACTTTAAAACCTGGCAAACAAGTCGAACTATCCATTCGCGAAGAAGATGGCGACACTCGAAAACTGAAGACCCTTGTTGAAAAGGGATATACGAATGACAGCTTCACAGTTATAGCCCCTATCCTTGAAGGCAACTATTATCCTCTACATCCTAATGACAAGCTAGAGGTTACTTTTGATGTCACAGAAGGAGAACAAGAAAAAAAGAAAGCTGCCTACACCATGAAAGTGATGGTGCTTGAACGCAAGCGCATAGATGGGCAATCAGTCGTTATTTTTCGAAAATATCTTCACCTAAGAAAATTCAGCGCCGAAACACTTACAGGCTACACATACTTAAAAATGTCACATATGAGTATCTCAACCGCAAGAAAGTGATTCTACTAAAGAATATCAGCGCCACAGGCCTACGGGGGATTATTGAAGAACGTATACCTTTTGACACGGAAGTCAATATTCATCTTGACCTTGAAAATGGAGAAACCATGGATATAAAATCTAAGGTTGTGGCCTGTGACCAGGTCTCTAATTCAATGATTCAACACGACTTAAGACTTCAGTTTATTGACCTTGATAACTCCGACAAACTCAAGCTCAACAATTTTATAAACCGCAAACAGTCAGAAGCTCTTAAGAAGACGGTTGAAAGCGAGGGACGAAGCAAACTTGAGGATATGTTCTATTCTTATGAGAACAATAGGCGACATGGTGGAGACCGAATTGTCCAGACTGTTCCCATTCTAGGCTTGATCACATGGTTTATGACCCTGGCAATCATTGCACTTATTGTGGAAGCACGGCCCGAGGCCAAATACAATCTTGATATTTATTTTAACTTTTATAAACGTGGCTATTGGCGGGCTGACCTGCTAACGACAGCCTTTGTGGCTTCTCTGGTTGAAATGATTGTTTGCTCTGTTGGCCTTTATATGAACTCCCTTAGAATGAAGCGTGAAGGAGATCAGTATAATAGGGGGCTTATCATAAACCTGGTTTTCTCAATCCTCATCATGTTTTTATACATTATCTTACCGATTGGACGATAAACTTAGACGATCCTTAGTGCAAACAAATTTGGAAATATAAAAATCCCGGTAAACGCTTACATTTAAGCCTACCGGGATTTATTGATATTTTTAGTATAAAATCCTACTTGTTTAGAGTCTGTGCCTAATAGATTAGGTTACTCTGGACTATCTTCATCAGCGTCACCAGCGTCACTAGCGTCACCACCAGACTCAGCCAGGGCCGTTAAATCAATGCCCTCTTGAATCAGCCAGTTCTCAATCACGGCATATTTCTCTTTAACCTCTTCGAGATACCAAGTTCGGTATGTTCCCTTTTGCACACGTACTGGCCCTTGGTTATAAGCTAGGGTTGCAAGATCCAAATTGTTGTCAAAAGCATTCATTTGGTCTCGTAAGTATTTTGTGCCATATTTAATGCTCAACTGGGGTCAAATAACTGATCTCTTGAAAGACCTAGAGCACGACCAGTTGACTCCATGATTTGCATTAGACCCAAGGCGCCCTTGTACTCGCAGTTCTCATCATACCAGCTTTCCTGCCAAAGCATAGCCATAATCCAGATCTCATCAATGTCATATTCTAAGGATGATTCCTTCACATACTTTGCATACTCCGCCGCCTTTTTGTAAGTCAAGGCACTGTTCCTTGTCATCATAAAACGAGCAAGACCATCATAATATGCAATGTCAGCATCATCAAGGGACACCAAGTCAGCGCTGTTTTCTACCACACTCATTTGAAGACCTAAAAACGGATGGTAGGCCGCAGCCCAGTCCAGGCTTTCAAGTACCTTATCAGAAAGTTCTAAGTAAAGTATGCCATTGGCCTCAACCAAGCTCTTTTCAATCATTTTTTCTTCCATGAAGTTCAAAGATGCCGTCGATTGAACTGCTGATATTTGAGCATTTGTCCACTTCACCTCTGATGTTCTTAGATTGTATGTTTTATTTGTTGATGTATAAATTTTAAAGGTGTTGTTGCTGTCATCCCACGAACTCAAATATCCAAGCGTTCTTAAGGTTTGGTAGTCAAGAGGCATATAAACTTTTTCACTACCATACAAGAATGGATACTGTAAGCCTTCATTTTGAAAAGCATGACCATCTATAACCGCTTGGCTGTTAAAGGCACTCAGCTCTAATGGAACATCTCCAAAACTTATGCTGGAAAACAGGAGTCCCAGGGCAGCCGTTAATGCTATGATTCTTTTTTTCATAATATTCCTCCGTATAACTGGATTCGGTTTTACTCTCCTAAACCACTATAATTTTATACCACTATGCCCCCATCTTACTAGAGGACAAATTATATGAATAGGTTTTTCCAATACTTTTTATATATATTTAATATAAAATGCATATTATTTTACCGAACGTTCGGTGTTTCTCCTTTGACTATTCATATAATTTTATCAATAAGGACCTTGGCATTTGGTATAAAACAGTATATAATGTTCCGAGATTACTTTGAGGATGTGATTAAATGACGAATTTAAAGATGTTACCAAAAGTAGAATTACACTGTCACTTGGACGGGAGTGTTCGTCCTGAAACCATACTTGAACTTGCAAAGCAGGATGGCATTGAACTGCCCACGTACAACCTTGAAGATCTAAAAGCCTATTTACAGGTTCCTGATGATTGTCCCTCTCTAAAGGTTTATCTTGAAAGATTTGCACTGCCTAATGCTGTAATGCAAAATGGAGACAACATTCGTAGAATCACTGACGAACTTCTAAGTGATGTGGCGGAGGATGGCGTCAAATATATCGAAATTCGATTTGCCCCCCGACTCCATATGGCTAAGGGTCTCACTTTTGACGAAATTGTTGAAAGTGTTTTAAGTGCTATACGCACAGCCCCTGAAAAATACGGCATCTATGCGAATTTGATTCTATGCTGTATGCGTCATGAAGATGTCAAACACAGTATAGAAGTTGTCAAGTCAGGTCGTAAATTCTTAGGTAAGGGCGTCGTTGCTGTTGATTTGGCAGGCAATGAACACGACTATCCACCAGAACTTCACAAGGCCGCTTTTGATCTTGCAAAGGACTACGGGTATCACATTACTGTCCACGCTGGCGAAACAGGTATTGGCGAAAATGTTGAAAAATCAATTGAGCTCCTTCATGCAGAGCGAATTGGTCACGGACTATTTTGTAAGAATGTTCCATCGTCTTATGCTCTTGTTAAATCAAAACAAATACCACTTGAAATGTGCCCGGTGAGCAATCTGCACACCAAGGCTGTTCCATCTTATGCAGAACATCCAATTGGCGATTTCTATAAAGACGATGTATTTGTTACGATTAACACTGACAATATGACCGTATCGAATATTACACAAACAGAAGAGTACGAGCATTTGGCAAAAAACTTTGACTTTAATGAGGATATTTTTACTGATATATATCTTAAAAGTGTCGAAGCTTCATTTGCATCAAATGATATTAAAGAACATTTACGCAGCCTTGTTGGCAAATAAACATTTGCTCGCAGTTGGATTTAATGTAGAAACTAGAAATGTAGAAACCAAAAAGGAAGGATAAATCTATGCGATTTATCCTTCCTTTTTAATGCCATCAAAGACAGTCATATAAAAAGGGTTTCCCCTAAATGTGTTGAATTCTTAAATTGGAATAAAAATGAAGGGGTGAAGCGTTTTGAGAAACAAATCTGGATTACTTATAAGGTTCGCATTAACACTTGCACTAAACGGCATTCTTATCACTGGCGTCTTGTCTTTAATGAAAGACTACGGTCTTGTCTCTAAGATGCTTGGAGCCATCGTCCTAAGTCAGGTCAGTACAATTATACTCATAGGTCTTATTCGTTCACAGTTAAAAATGACTTCAAAGTATATTGACGCCATTGCAAGTGGCCACGTCACAGCCGCACTTCCAAAACAAGTAACAAGTGAATTTGCATCTTTAGGTCAATCAATTGATCACTTGAGTAAAGACATGAAGATTATGATTGGAAAAATGCTAATGACCAGCGAAAAATTAGCATCCTCCATCAAGACTATCAAGGAAACCGGTAACCAACTCTCCATCTCTTTTGAGAATGTTGCTGACAACGTTACGGATATTGCTGGATCCATAGATGGTATTTCTCAAAAATCAGCAAATACCCAGTCCGATGCAGGGACGATGGTTGAAGGAATTAATCAGATAACCGATCTGTCTGAGATTCTTAGTGAATACGCTCAAAAAATGAGTGAGACCATTTCGAAAAACACAGACAACTCTTTGTCCATAATTGATATTATGAAAGAAAGTTCCAATGAAAATCTAGAAATTTCCCGTGAAGTTGAGGATCTAAGTGCCTCTATGACCAGCATTGAGGAAATAATCGGAATTATAACTGCCATAAGCGAACAGACCAACCTCCTTGCCCTTAATGCTTCGATTGAGGCGCTCGTGCCGGTGAAGCTGGTCGTGGCTTTGCTGTTGTTGCTGAAGAAGTCCGCAAGCTTGCCGAACAGTCAAGTGAGTCTACCGAGAACATAAAAACAATCATCACACAAGTCTCCAGTAAAACAAGGAAAATATCTGATCGTATTGAGACCTTAGTGGATAAATCAAAGTCAAGTATAGCCTTTGCTGACACGTCCAATCAAATGCTTGGAGATGTCACCGACACCGTTTCCCAAACCATTACATCGATTGATACGATTAAAGACCTATGCCAATCTCAACTCTCAAACACCAATAAGATTTTCCAACTAGTTGAAGGTGTTGCCACAGGGGCACAAGAAGTCACTTCTAACGTTGAAGAAGCTGCGGCCCTTACCCAGGAGCAGAGTGCCAGTATATCTGATATGTCCTCTTCACTTGATGACATCCACGGTGTCTCTGGTGAACTCATGAACATTGTTGACGACTATAAAAAAGGGCTTAAAACTGACACCAAAACTCAGGCTGAGGTTCAATCCACTACCGAATCCATCAAAGCCTATATTCAGTCTGGATCAATTAAGACCTTAAACGACTTAACTGGGGATAATCTAGCAGAGTTTAAATCGAGGAACCCAGCTTATGAATTTGTCGCCGTTCTCAATTCAAAGGGTATTGGAATCTCTTTTTCCGAACCAAGTATGAAGGGCACCACAGTTGATGTTTCTTATAGACCTTTTTATACAGAAGCCATTAAAGGTCATCCATATCACTCTGAACCCTATATTTCTCAAATCACCAATGAGTTTTGTATTACGACATCAGTGCCTATTTATATTGATGATTGCATAGCAGGTATTTTTGTTGTCGATTTAACCATATAGTCATTGCTTGCAAATCCAAATATAAACTTATTGAAACTTGGCCGATCACGATATATGATTCCGTGAACGCCCAAGTTTCTGTTATAATAAGTACAGATTATATAAGCTACAGAACGGAGGCCGACTATGGCGCGAAAAGAAAAGAAACCAGAAATTCAATACGACAATAAAAAATACTTACGTATTCCACTCAAAACACATGTGGTTATGCGAGACGATAAACTTATGGACGTTGTTACAAAATACGCTTCCGATGCTCTTGAAGAGGGTGATTTGCTTTTCGTATCTGAAAAAATCGTGGCCATCACCCAGGGGCGAGCGATCCCACTAAAGGATATTACCCCTAGGCCACTTGCCAGATTTCTTTCAAACCACGTTACGAAAACACCTGCTGGAATTGGGCTTGGCATGCCAGAAACAATGGAAATGGCCCTTCGCGAGTGTGGTATTTTCCGTATCCTTATGGCAGCAGCCGGCAGCGCTATAACAAAACCGTTTGGTCGCAAGGGCGTTTTTTATGAAATCGCTGGCTACAAGGCTCAGTCTATTGATGGTCCTACACCAAACACAATACCGCCTTACAACCAATATGTTGTTCTTGGTCCAGCACATCCCGACAAGGTGGCTGAGGAAATTAGCCAAACATTAGGATGTGATGTGGCTGTTGTTGACATCAACGATATTGACGGGGTTATCCTCGGCGTTTCAAACAAGTCCCTGGATAAGGCAAAAATCAAAGGCATACTCAAAGACAACCCACTGGGTCAAGACCACGAACAAACTCCAATGGGCATCATCCGTGAGGTGAATGGCCAATAAATGAAGCGATTATTCCAATTAGCTTTCATTTGAGCGACTTGTAAAATATCATTCAAGAACCCTCGCCATGCATATATTGATATTTAAGAATCGGAAATTCTATATATGGCATGGCGAAGGCAATAGATCTGTAATTTTGCAAGCGCCTGATTTAATAATCAAATCAAAAGGCTGATATTTCCTCTTATTGAGAAATATCAGCCTTTATTTTTACGCTCTATCTTTTACCTATTCATATACACATTCTTTTGACTGCCATGTGTCCAGTTCTTTGAGCCTTTTATCAATTCCATTGAGAACCGATCTTTTATGAAGTGGCCACCTAGGTGCAACCAAGGTTTCTTTTGCTCCATCTCCTGTAAGTCTGTGAATAACCACATCTTCTGGCAGTCTTTCCAGTGCTTTAACCACCAAGTTTATATACTCTTCTTTTTTCAAAACAGGAAATGGTTCTACCTCATATATTTCATTTAACTTTGTACCGTCAATAATATGAAGCAAGTGAATTTTCACACCATTCACCCCAAGAACTTTTAAATGCTCAATGGTCTTAAGCATGTCTTCTTGAGTTTCTCCAGGCAGCCCGAAAATAACATGGGCCACAAACTCGATACCTCTTTGCTTTAATTTTCTCACAGCCTGATCAAAGACATCAAGACAATACCCCCTATTGATCCATGTGGCTGTCTCTTCATTCACGGTTTGAAGTCCTAGTTCAACCCATAAATGTGTTTTTCCATTTAACTCTTCCAGTAAATCCAGGACATCATCACCAAGCAGTCAGGTCTGGTTGCAATGGCAAGACCACACACGTCTTCATCAGATATGGCATCAAAGTAGATTCTTCTGAGTTCATCCACATCACCATAGGTGTTGGAGTAGCTTTGCAAATAGGCGATATACTTCTTAACTTTCCATTTTCCACTTTGCAGGCGCTTTTGACTGGAAATCTGATCGACTATCGTGTCTTCTTCACATCCAGCAAACGTCCCTGATCCATCTTCACTACAGAAAATACATCCGCCACGACTTATTGTGCCGTCTCTATTGGGACATGTTAAGCCCGCGTTTAGGGATAGTTTCCCAACCTTTTGGGAGTGTCTATTTCGCATATAGGCATTATAGCTATAATACCGTTTATCCTTCCATATGTCCTGTCTTCTCATGATAACACCCCAGTGGCATCTAAAATAAACTTTCAATGTTAATCAACAGCAAAAAAGCGGCATCTGCATGGGGGCGCAGATGCCAATATAATGGTGTGATTCGAATATGAATCTTGTTAACTATCTTCAAGCTTGCCCAAGACCTCTTTAATCTTTTGAGGATTAAAGGGCTTGACAATAAAGTCGCGAGCACCCCTAACTATGGCTTCTTTTATATAAGAAGCATGTCCCATAGAAGAACACATAATCACTTTGGCATCGCTATCATAACTCATTATGGATACAATTGCATCTAATCCGCCCATTTGGGGCATGATCATATCGATGAACACAACATCAGGATGATGCTTGTAATATCCTTCAACAGCTTGGACACCATTCTCGGCTTCAGCAACCACCGTATGCCCAAGACTCTCAACGTTTAAGCGTATCAAATGGCGCATAAACTTTGAATCATCTGCAATAAGTATTTTCATTTTTCGCCCACTTCCAAATACCCAAATAAATGACATTATGACTTATAACAAATCATACAGATAGCACGAATTTATGTTTGGGTAATCGATCTAAAAAAGGCGTCGGGAATGCCCCAGACGCCTGAATCTACCAAAATCATGATTCGGCAACCTGGCAATCATAGGACTTTATTCCCTTAGATCCACGGCTTTGCGGCCCTGCTTTTCAACAGGTGTGCTATTGTCGTCACATATCCATTTCTACTATACAAGTTTAGCGAATAGCGCCATAAAATGCAAGGTTGTTCTATAAAATAGGACTATAGTCACTCTTCTTACTTTTCTAAACTCATACCGCATTTTGGACAGTAATCAAAATCGTCTTCTAAATGATATCCACATTTTTTACAAGTATTCATTGTATAAGCATTTGGTATGCTGACCGGCTCAATATCCCAGTAACTCAAACCAGACCCTATATCCTTCAAGTTTAACTTGCTTTGTTCTTTCAAGTTGTAGTGGGTGTCACACTTGGAGCACTTTAGGGTGAATCTGTGACCCCAGGTCCAAATTGGTAAAAAGAATAAGTGAAAATAACTAAATCGGTCATTCACTTCAAAGCCTTTGTCTCCATCACAAATATGGCAAGGCAAAGGACTAGAAATCCTTTTTGTTTTTGTCTTATCCTGTATACCCATAATTAAAAACATGTACACACCTCAGTTTCAATCATTTTAACTATACACATACTACAATAAAATGACCACATTTGGAATACATTTTAGTAACAATTAAACTTTGTTCAGAATTAAAGTATGGCCTTAATATTTCTTGGTGAAATCGCAAAAAACCTCCAAGGTTGCCTTATAACCACTCTGGATTAAAGGCTTTACCTTGGAGGCTGCATGGTTCACTTTTCTGTTAAAACACCATCCCATAAAAACTTGTCAATTTAAGCTCATTCTGATTGATTGAGAAGAATTTCTTGTCCCTTTACGAAACGTGCTTTAATGTTTCTGTCATCACCACAATAAATGTAGCGCTGAACCCGCTCTTCGATTGATCTTTCCAGTTCAATTTGAAGCGACTTGTCATCAATAACCAGAGCGTCAAACTCATACCCTGGCTCAAAACTACCTACATTACCAAAAAATGCACCGCCACCCTTGGTTGCCATATAGAAAACCTCGGAAGTGGTCAGTGGTGCAAGGCTATTATCAACCATTTGCCATACAATTTTAGAGCCCTGTACAGCCTGTGACATAACCTGGGCAATGGAAACCTTATGACCCGCGCCAACATCTGTACCCAGACCAACTTGAACACCGGCATTTAAGAACTTACGAACAGGCATAATACCACTTGAAAGATTGTAGTTTGCATTCGGACAGTGAGCCGAAAAAGTGCCACGCTCTGCCATCATTCCAATTTCATCATCTGTATTATGAACACAGTGTGCCATAATTGTTTGATCATTTAATAGTCCAAAATGATCATATACAGATGCATAGTCCTTAAATTCAGGATGTAATTCTGATACCCATTTGACCTCACCGAGATTCTCACTGATATGAGATTGAACAGGCACATTGTATTTCCTAGCCAATTGTCCAAGCCCCTCCATAACCTCTGGAGTACATGTCGGCACAAATCTAGGTGTGATAATCGGCTTAACGCGATCAGACACACCTTCAAAGGCATTTATGAAAGCTTCTGTATCACGAAGTGAATTTTCAGTGCTCTCAATGAGTATTTCTGATGAATTCCTATCCATATTCACCTTACCCACATAAGCGCCTATACCAGACTCGTCCAAAATCCGGGCTAGTAGCTTAGAGCTTTCAAGATGAATTGTAGCAAACAGTACCACACGTGTTGTTCCCTGCCTTAAAAGTTCATGTACAACCTTTCGGTATACGCGATCTGCAAAATCTGTGTCCGCAAATTTTGCTTCAGTTGGGAATGTGTAATCCTCAAGCCACGGCAATAACTCTTTATCCAGTCCTAATCCAATATTCGGATACTGCGGTGCATGAAAGTGCAAATCAACAAAACCAGGCATAATTAGTCGATCCCCGTAATCTACAACTTGACTCTGGTCTAGTTCTTTTGGCATTTCATGACTTACCGCTTTCACTATGCCATTTTCAACAACTATATAGCCGTTTTCGATGACCGTGAATGCTTCTGGTGATGCTGTATACACAACATGACCTTTGTAGGCCTTTAACAAGCCAATCACTCCTCGTCCATTTATTTGTCCGTCCGGAGTTATTGTACCAGAAATCGTACATTTCCACAAAATAAGAAGGAAAAGACTTTGGTTATTATATACAAAATTATTCATTCATTTTTTGTGCACGCCAAAGCGGTGTGTATGCAAGTTTTTCTGTAGACACTTTCATTTGTGTAAAAAAAATAACGGCCGTTAAGCCGTTATAAAAAGCATCAGTAGGATGAAATATGAATCGTTTGGGAGATTTATTGACGTCCTACTTATTGCATTTGGCACACAATTAATTTATCAATATGATATATTACGCAAATAGATATTGCAAGCTTCGTTAATTTTTTATCTAAAGTTTTATGCACCAGCAGGCAAATCATTGATAAATTCCTGTAGTTCATCTACAAAGCATTGGTACTCATCCATAAAATCTGTCACGATAACTTCTATTCCAACTGTGTCATCATTTAGCAGTGCTGATTTTATTAGCTCCAAACTTTCGCAAATGTCCTCAGTTCCAAAATTGCTGATCACATCGTCAATCTCATCTATTTCATGACTCAGCACTAAAATATTGAGGGGTGCCGACGCTGACAGTATTTTTGAAACCTTGTCCTGGCTACCACTTATAGTGGCATTAATTCCATTTTCAAAGACTTGCTTTCCTATTTCCAAACGTTTCCTTCCAAGTTGGTCAACTTTTATATACCTGTAACCTGGTCTTGACTTCGAGCGTCTCTTAACTGCGGAAACATCTAGAATTTGATGGATTATTTCCATAAATACACTTTCATTGACTGGTTTTTCAATCAAGTGATTCACACCAGCCTTTATAAGTGCTTTTTTGTTTTCTTCCTTGCCGTCTCCTGTAACTGCAATAATCGGAAGGGTTAGTCCATCCATCTTAAGACTTTCTCGAATGGTTCTAGCAATATACACATCACTTTGGTCTGTTAAAAATGTGTCCATAACAAGAAACTGATAGGTGTTGTGTTCAAAGGCTTGAATGACCGAATTTAAGTCTTCTGCAATATCCACTTTAAAACCACAGCATTCTACAAGAATACTTTTTAGATGATTCCTGCTCATTTCATCGTCAACAACAGCCAGCACCCTTACATGCATGGCTTTAATTTTTGAATGAAACACTGAAACATCTTTGTCAGAATCAAGTTTGTTGGCTTTTTCAAGAGATAAGGCAAGCGTAAATTTAGAGCCTCTGTCAAGCTCGCTTTCTACAAGCAAATACCCTTTCATGAGTTCCGCATAGTTTTTTGATATGGCAAGTCCCAGCCTGATCCCCCATACCTATTTTGTATATTGGGGTCTCCTTGGTGAAATCTGTTAAAAATGTCTTTTTGCATTTCAGCCGATATACCAATGCCGGTGTCTTCTACTTCAAAGGCAATTTTACACTGGTTAATATCATCCTCTAGGACTTTCACCGTCAAACTTATACGCCCTTGCTCAGTAAATTTAAATGCATTTCCTAAAATATTTATAAGAATTTGCTGGATTTTCGTAGCATCCCCCCACACGTATTGTGGTATTTTGGGATCAATTCTATGAAGAAAATGAATGGCCTTGCCATGCTTTTTGAGTTGATACATGCGGACTATATTTCTTAATAAAACATGTAGATCAAACTCTTCCATATCAGCTTCTAAAATATTAGATTCCATCTTTGACATTTCAAGTATGTCTTCGATAATGTTTAAAAGAGCATCTGCAGAAAACATAATGTCATCCACATACTCACTTTGTTCCTCATCAAGATTTGACCCTTTTAGAAGTTGTGACATCCCCAGTATGCCATTAATCGGGGTGCGAACCTCATGTGATATCGTTGCTAGGAATTGGCTCTTTGTCTGATGGGCATCTTCTGCCACTGTAAAGGCCTGCTCCACTCTTTTCTCAAGTCGCTTTCTTTCTGTTATATCCTGCATGGTCCCATAAACACGCATTGGGAACCCATTCTCATCTAAATCCACCTTGGCTTGAGTTACAACCCATTTTGTTTCACCTTCAATGGTTATAATGCGAAACTCAACAGTGTATCCCTTGCCTTCCTGTATGGCCTTGTGGGACTCTTCAACCTCTTCAAAATCATCTGGATGAATGAAGCGCATAAAGGTTTCCAAGTTGGGCTGTATGGTTTTGTCTTTAAAGCCCATTATTTTATAAACTTCATCTGACCAGAACTCGATACCGGTTTTGAAGTTGTGCTCCCAATCGCCGATTTTTGCCAATGTCTGAATTTGGTTTAGTCTTGTGCGAAGGTCCTTATTGCTGGAATCGAGTTCCACCTGCGGGGTAATATTATGGTGAACATAGGCCACCAGACCCTCTGATTTTATAATTTCCACCTCAAACCACTTTTGATTGACCTCAATCAGTGCAAGTGAAGTATTCCTGTAGCGATCCAACCAAGTTAAATGGTCGTTTTGAGCGACAATATCTTGTATTGTCATGCCAATGAGGTCGTTTGAATCAAGATTAACAAGGTTCGAAAAGGCATCATTACATAATTCTATAACAAGCGCTGATGCTTCTTGCTTTAATTGGAGCACGGGTACAGATGTTTCAAGCAGCCATTTACAGTCCATGTTAACCTCCTTTTGAAAGTTTTCTCATGTTGTTCTCTCTATACATATAGCTGTCCATACAGTTTCACTTTATTAAAGTCCCACTTTGCAACAAGCTTAACATCTATATACCCGCATTTTCATAAATCAAAGATGATTTTACGCCCCTATGATTTTAATTAATAATCTTTTTCTTCTCTTCCCATCGAACTCGCCGTAGAATATCTGCTCCCAAGGCCCAAAGTCTAAGGCACCCTCTGTAACGGCCACGACGACTTCACGTCCCATGATGGTTCGTTTTAAATGGGCATCTGCATTGTCTTCAAATCCGTTATGGTCATACTGACTATAGGCTTTTCAGGCGCCAGTTTTTCAAGCCACCGTTCAAAATCCCTATGGAGCCCCGCTTCATCATCATTGATAAAGACACTTGAGGTAATGTGCATGGCATTGCAAAGAAGCAAACCCTCTTTAATGCCACTTTCCTCAAGACAGGCCTCGACCTCAGGGGTGATATTAATAAGTTGTCTTCTTGTACTTGTATCAAACCATAGTTCTTTTCTAAAGCTTTTCAAAACCATCCCTCTTTTCTTCTGCATGTATAAGTTCTTCTTTTATTTTGCAGGCAATCGCCTTGTTTCCGGCTATAATTGCCCATGGTGTCTTGCCTTCCCACTCTAGAATTTCGCCACCCGCTTCAGTGACTAAAAGTCTTCCTGCAGCAATATCCCATTCCCCTAGACCCATCTCCCAGTAGCCATCCATAACACCTGCCGCGACATTTGCCAGATCATATGCCGCTGCACCCAGTCGTCTTAACCTCTCACCCTTGGCACCATGTGCCCAAAATGGAGAGCGTTGTTGTCATAATTTGTAGCACGGCTGTAAGGAAACCCACTGGCCAGTACACAATGTTTCAATTCTTTTTTTAGCAGAAACAGATAATTTGCTCTCATTTAAATATGCCCCTTGCCCCTGATAGCATAAAACAGTTCATCAAGAACAGGATTGTAAACAACCCCCAGCACACTATGCCCTTCTTCTTTTAAAGCAATAGAGACAGCAAACACAGGGATTCCCTGAGCAAAATTTGTTGTGCCGTCAAGAGGATCAACCACCCATTCATACTTTGATGCCTTGTCCGTCACACCTGTTTCTTCTGACAGTATGCTATGGTCTGGGTAAGTTTTTTTTATCGCTTCTAATATATAGGCTTCTGATTTTTTGTCAGCCTCCGTCACCAAATCGACCTGACTTGATTTGGACTCTATCTGAAGGCTCGCCTTTCGGAAGTAAGACATTTGTATTTTTCCTGCCTCTTTTGCCCATCCTTTAACATTTTGAAGCACATCATCTAAATACATATTTTTTCCTTTTCTTCTATACATACCTCTACATATACTGGTCACTATACACCGTATTAGGGACTTTGAATCCACTCTTGGCCATCATCTCATCAACTCGATATTTGATGTTTGATATTGATGTTGATGCTTATTATTGATGTTTGATATTGATGTTTGGTATTACTTATGTTTATGGGTCGACCACAGGTCTAGTCCAAGTCGGACCTTCTCTGACGACTTTTCTTTTTTATTATACCAAAAGCCATCCAGGCCCCCTGCACTGTGCTACTTATATAATTAATTTTTTTTCGGGAGTCTATTGATTAATAGTAAAATACATGTTACATTATAATTGATCATATGAGCAATTGTTCATATGTATTCCGTTTTGTTTTTCCCAAATGTTTTATATTTATATCGGAATGCCTTGTAAACATGGAGAATCTTAGGCTGATCAACAATAGTTTTTACAAGCGCATAGTCTATCTTATTTATATAGAGGTGTTACTATGACATATCAATTTACCCTAGACGGATTAAACTGCGCATCCTGTGCACAGAAAATTGAGTCCGGCATGCAAAATCACAAACTTATTGAAAGCGCTGAACTCAATTTTGTTACAAAAGAACTCACCCTATTGGCCAAATCTGGTGTGCCTGAAAAAGAAATTCTGGACGACACCACAAAACTGGTCAAGAAACTGGAACCCCATGTGGATGTGATTCCTAAGAAACAATCAAGGTCTATGACCCTTGAACTTGGACTTGAGGGTCTTGACTGTTCTAGCTGTGCGTCTAAAATCGATGTAGGCCTTCAGAAAATGCCCGAACTCAAAAGCGGTCACCTTGACTTTGTGTCCAAGAAGATTGTTGCTGAAGTTGAATCCCACAACAGTCTTGATGAAACAGCTTCTAAAATTCGAACCCTTGTTCACCACTATGAGCCAGATGTTGTCGTTAGAAACCTAAGTGATGGACAACTTCAAACTGAGGATGATAACAAGCCAAAATTTGATTTCCAAATGGCTCGACTCTTTACAGCACTTGGTCTTTTTGCATCAAGTTTTCTACTTAAATCAAATGAAGGGCTTCTTGTAACCACCGTTCTGCTTGCCTATGTCATAGCAGGTTACCCTGTTATTATTAAAGCCTTTAAAGGTATGAAAAACGGACAGCTTTTCGATGAAAACTTCTTGATGACAGTGGCGACACTTGGAGCACTTGGTCTAAGGGAATGGCGAGAAGCAGCTGCTGTCATGCTCTTTTATGAAGTGGGAGAAGCCTTCCAAGACAGAGCCGTTAACAATTCAAGAAAAAGCATTAAAAGCCTATTAAACATCAAGCCTGACTCAGCAAGAATTATAAGTGGCATGGAAACAAAAGTGGTTGCCCCAGAGCAAGTTATGGTTGGAGACAAAATTCTTGTTAAACCTGGAGAAAAGGTTGCTCTTGATGGCATTGTATTAAGTGGACAAAGCACGCTTGATACATCTGCATTAACAGGTGAGTCTATCCCCCGCTTGGTTGAACAAGGGGATGAAGTTTTGAGTGGTGCCGTCAATGTGAATGCATCCATTACAGTGGAGGTTACAAAACCATTTAGTGAATCCACCGTTTCACGTATCATGAAACTCGTTGAACAATCTGCTTCTAAAAAGTCGGAGACAGAGCGTTTTATAACGAAATTCTCAAGATACTATACACCAGTTGTCGTGTTCTCTGCCCTAGCATTAGCAATTATTCCCCCCTTCTATTTGGTGGGATTTGGAGCATTTGGATTAAGAGAGCCCTTATCTTCCTAGTTGTATCTTGTCCTTGCGCCCTGGTTGTATCTATTCCTCTTGGCTATTTTGGCGGTATTGGCGCCGCATCCAAAAAGGCATTCTCATAAAAGGTGGTCAGTACCTAGATGCTCTTTACAACTTAAAAACAGTTGTTTTTGACAAGACAGGCACCCTCACAGAAGGCCAGTTCAAAGTTGAATCACTTCAACCTGTTGACGGCGTGTCAGACAAGCAACTTCTCGAGTGGGCAAGCCTTGCTGAGGCACACTCAAATCACCCTATTGCTCAGTCGATCATCAAGGAATCTGGTGGCAATATTGATGACACCCAAATTGAAAGCTACGAAGAAATTGCCGGTCACGGGGTTCGGGCCATAAGCGGAACACTTGAGATTTTAGCAGGCAACAAGCGACTTATGAAAAAAGAAGGCATTACTTTTGCTGACAAAGAAACACTCGGCACAGCTGTTCACGTGGCTGTAAATGGAGTCTATAAGGGATTCATTCAAATTGCCGACTTGCCTAAAGCTGATGTGGAAAAGGCACTTAAAGCCTTAAGAGATCATAATATATCGCATATTGAAATGCTCACAGGAGACACCAGATCGGCTGCTGAACTCACAGCCAAGGCCCTTGACCTAGATGGATTTAGAGCAGAGCTTTTGCCCGAAGACAAGGTCTATGCTGTAGAAGAACTGGAAGCCAAATACAAGAAAGACGGGAAATTGGCTTTTGTTGGTGACGGTGTCAACGACGCCCCAGTTCTTGCTAGAGCTGATGTCGGGATTGCCATGGGCGGATTAGGTTCTGATGCAGCTATTGAAGCAGCGGACGTTGTCCTTATGACCGATGAACCTTCTAAGATTGCTGATGCCATTCATATTTCGAAATTCACTCGTAATATTGTCTTGCAAAATATTGTCTTTGCCCTCGGAATCAAATTGGCCGTTATGGCTTTAGGTGCTGTTGGTATCGCTACCATGTGGATGGCCATATTTGCAGACGTTGGTGTTGCAATACTCGCCATTTTAAATGCCACACGTATTCTAAAGGTTTAAATACCACAACCATATTCAAATATTTTTAGCCGCTTGCTGACCCACCGATTGGTGATTCAAGCGGCTTTTATCTGTATATTCTAAAAACATCCCTTGATATTGTAGAAAACCTAACTATTTTTGTTTATAATAGGGGCGTAATACCATCCAATTTTAGACAAGCTAAAATAGGGTATACGGACAAGTAGACCGGCTTTTTTTAATCGGTCGGTAGAGAAGGAAATTACATAAGGATCATCTTATACAAGGAGTGGAATAATGGATTGCAGAGTACCTATTATGGATAAGTTGCACTGGATTGGTATAAACGACCGCGAAACAACATTATTTGAAAATTTCTGGCCACTTGAAAAAGGGGTTACTTATAACTCTTACCTGATTAATGACGACAAAGTCGCTATTATGGACACGGTAAAGTTCAATAAGACAGAACAGTACCTTGCAAAAATAAAAGAGATCATTGGCGATAGAAAAGTTGATTACCTTATTGTCAACCATATGGAACCTGATCACTCTGGATCAATTCGTGCGGTTATTGCAGAATATCCTGACTGTAAAATTGTGGGCAACAAGAAAACATTCGATTTTATTCAAGGCTTTTATGGCATCACTAAAAACTTCCATGAAATCAAAGAAGGGGATGTCCTTGATCTTGGCCACCATAAACTGACTTTCTACATCACACCTATGATCCACTGGCCTGAAACAATGATGACATATGATATGACAGAGAAGATCCTCTTCTCAATGGATGCCTTTGGTGGATTTGGCTCCCTAGATGGTGGTATTTTTGATGACGAAGTGAATCTTGAGTACTACGAAGACGAAATCCGTCGCTACTACTCTAATATTGTGGCTAAATACAGTCCAATTGTTCAAAGAGCCCTAAAACGCCTAAGCGACCTCGAAATTAAAATGATTGCCCCAACGCATGGTCCGATTTGGAGAACCAAGCCAGAAACAATCGTTAACTTTTATGATAAATGGAGTCGCTACGAAGCTGAAGAAGGGGTTGTCATTGTTTATGGTACCATGTATGGCAACACAGCAAAAATGGCCGATTATGTGGCCCGAATTTTAGCTGAAGAGGGCGTTCGCAATGTCCGTGTCTACGATGCATCTAAAACACACCTGTCCTATATTCTAAGTGACATTTGGAGATACAAGGGCGTTATATTGGGATCATGCGCATACAATTCACATATCTTCCCTGCTATGGAAGCCGTTTTAAACAAACTTGACCACACAGGCCTTAAAAACAGATACCTTGGTGTCTTTGGAAACATGTCCTGGAGTGGCGGCGGTGTAAAAGCCATTGATGCCTTTGCGCAAAGCGTTAAATGGGAACGTGTTGGTGAGTCTATCGAGGCCCAGTATACACCGAAAAAAGATGATTTCACAAAGCTCATTAAACTGGGTAAGGAAATGGCACAAAAAATTAAAGAAAATCCAAACTAATTTATACAATAGGCACTTGCAAATGTGTCAATAAAAATCCGCTTGAATCACCTTATTAGCAAGGCGATTCAATCGGATTTTTTGTAAAGTTATACATCCCTTTGTTTTTATCCAAGGTGCTTTTTAACAATCACAGGACTCACTACCAGTGAGTTTACCATTAATAATGGCCAAAGCTCAGCCAACACCGGTATCAATTTGAATGGCCCCAACAGGACAATTCATCTGACAAGCTCCACATTCAATACAATCTTTTTCCATAGCTATTGAGAGCTCTTTATTATGCCCTGCCTCGTCCGCTTTCATCAAAAAAACTCTATGGGGACAGACAACCACGCACATTCCACAATTAATACACTTATCTTTGTAAAATTTTATTTTCATCCTATCACCTGCCCTACAGCTAATGCATAGATGACCACACCTAAAATATAGACTGCAATTAAATATGGAACAACCGTCAAGGTTTCTTTTTTCGTTTCATTATAAGAGGCCACTGGTGTTGCTCCAGTGAAGTTAAGAGCATGGGTTTCAAGCAGAGATGCTCCCATTAAAATTAGACCCGCTACTTCATAAATCCCAATTCCTATACGACTCAGAACCATAGCTGACAGGCTTCCCCAGATAAACGTTAAAGGCAAGACCTTAGTGGTAAACCAGTCGCCTTTTAATAGTGGGAAAATCAAGGGGAAGACAATCGCTCCCATAAGATTCGTAGACAAAATCATGACAAAACATGGTATAAACGCACCCAAATCAGACATTTCATACTTTCCCAAAGCCCCAACTATGAAGACCATAAGGAAGACCACTGCAAAGTATTTGAGCGACTGGATGAACTCAAGGGTGCCAATATAGCCCTATCAATAAAGTTAAAAGAGACCTGTCGCATTTCTGATGTGGCAGAGAAGTCATTTTCCAGAAAGCGACCAATGTCATCAGCCCGCACCGGTCCAAAGACCACATCAAAGCCAGTCATTTGCTTGACCTTATAAGCACTCACTCCTACGGCTCCTAGCTGAGGCACAATGATTTTTTGTGGTTGATAATTGATCCCAAATGACACTTGCCTATCATTCTCACAATTTCAGATGTTGAAAATGTTCCTTTTCCCGCCGCACACCATACATTAATCCCATGAGTATCAAGAACCATGACCCAACAATTGTTAACCTGAGCCTCTCTTAGAGCATCAAAGCTAAGTTTATAATTGGCTGTGACAAAGACATTGGATTCAGCTTTAGGTTCTCCAATTGCATAAAGTCCAGGTATTATCTTATGATCATTTCGTCGATACCCCTGCCTAACAAGGCTATTTATGATCTTTTCTTTTTGTGTCACAGTGCCCGATACCTTTTTTATACGACCATAAGGTGTAGAAATACTTCCAACAAAGGCTCTTTCCAGTTTGTCTTCCCCATCGATCGCATCATAAAATCCCTTCTGCTGCCCAGCAGAAATAGTTGTTGGACCTCAACAAGGTTTGTTTGAATTTGACTGTAATTGATTCATAGGTCACCTCCACGATCAATAGAATGATCCTTTCTTTCATAAACGCAATACGATATATCATCTTTTACAATAGTTTTTCCAAAGTGGATGGAGCCATACCGCTTTAATTGTCCATAAGTTTTTTGTCAATCTTAATGAAATATTGACCAATTGACCATGAAAAACGTTTTCTTACTTTTGTGAAAACGTTTTTTTACTTTTTTTCAGTGCATTGACTCTGTTTTCCTGACCCCCGTATAATCAAGATGGTCACGAAAATAAAATTTTCCACTATGCTCTCAATGAATTAAGCTTTTTTTATTTTTAGCAAGCCCGAGCTTGCTATCCCCCCGAGCATATTTGATCGGCAAAACCGAACAAAAACATGCTTCAATTTCTAGGATGAATCCCCCCGGTTCATCCTTTTTTCTGCTGTGAAACACAAAGCACTGCAGAAAAAGAAAATAGACACATGAAATCAAGAATGCATTCTCGATTTCATGTGTCTATTTCTTTTTCTATAGGACGCGTGTCGCGTCCGTAGCAATCGAAGATTGCGAAGCAGTGCGTAGTTCATTCATTTCTTCTCCAACATAAGGCGTGTCGCCTCCGTAGCAATCGAAGATTTCCATTAAAAATTATTTCTTTTTTCAAACAATTCCGTATAATATGTAAACGCTATACCTCTTAATCCACTCATGATATAATATATTCTCTCCCCCCGATGATCGGGTGTTTTTACACCCTGTATGATCTTAATGAACAGGAGGATGATCACCATCAGCTATATCATGTCAATGTCCATTGCAGCAGGCGTTCTTGCCGCCGCATGGATCGAAATCAGTGCCGGCCTGGGTATTCCAGCTTGGATAGGCTTTGCAGGATGCACAAGCTTTTTTGTAGGTGGAGGAAAACTTGACGGTGCTATAAAGTCAGTCTTTGGTAATCTATCCGGAGTCATGTGGGCCACTGTTGCCATCCTTATTTCGAACTGGATACCAGTTCCAGGTATTGGTGCACTAACAGCTGGCGCAATCTCGTTCATGATGTGCTGGCAATCTCAAATCAACGTATTGAGTGTTATTCCTACAACATTTATAGGTTGTTTTGTAACTTTCGCTATTGCCGGCGACTATACAACAGCAATTGCAGGTCTGCTGTGTGGGGCAATTTACGGCGTTTCGCTGGAAACTTTGACTGATTTGTTCCACAAATCCAGTCAAAAAAGAAATACGATTAAACAACAATAAGCATAAAAAAGAGTGTCCATTGACACTCTTTTTTATTGCGTTCTTTACCCTCTTTCCTCTCAGACTTCAAGTCAAAGACCGCAATCACACATATTTATTTTTAGGGTTCTCACACACAATATTCATTGAATCACTTGGTCTTAACTCGACTTCGCGTTCGTGGGGTATAGTGAGTATGAAGCAGTTCGTGGGCCTTATGACCGTTGGGCTCACCTAGAAACTCATCATACAGCCTCTTAATGGCAGGATTCTCATGAGATTTACGTAAGACCTTATGACGATCGATACCATAGATTCCCTTCATGCGCTTCAACCTTATATCAGGATCTCTTGATATTGGTTGACCACCACCACCTATACATCCCCCCGGACAAGCCATCACTTCAACAAAGGTATAATCAGACTCTCCCCGTCTGATTTGGTCCATGAGTTTTCGGGCATTGGCAAGACCATTTGCAACCGCCACTTTAACCCCTGTGCCACCTAAATCAATATCAGCCTCTTTAATGCCGGCAAGACCCCGTACTTCATGAAAATCTAGGGCCTCCAGTTCCTGACCGGTCACCACTTCATAGACTGTTCGCAGGGCCGCTTCCATAACCCCACCTGTTGCGCCAAATATAGCGGCTGCACCTGTTGTGATTCCGAAGGATCATCATATTGTTCCTCTGAAATGGAAGTAAAATCAACCCCAGACATTTTAATCATTCTAGCCAGCTCCCGTGTTGTCAAAACAGCATTCACATCAATGGCACCATAGGAGTTCATTTCAGGCCTTTGGGCTTCGTACTTCTTCGCTGTACAAGGCATGATAGACACCGTATAAATCTTTGACGGGTGGATCTTTTCCTTTTCAGCATAATATGTCTTAGACAAGGAGCCAAACATTTGCTGCGGGGACTTGCAGGTGGACATATTGTCAATTAAATCAGGAAAGAAGCCTTCCATATAGTTGATCCATCCTGGTGAACATGATGTCACCATTGGCAGGGTCCCCCCATTTTTTATGCGCCCTAGAAGCTCATGCCCTTCTTCGATTATGGTTAAATCAGCAGTAAAATTGGTGTCAAAGACTCTGTTAAAGCCAATTCGCCTTAGGGCTGCAACAAGCTTGCCAGTCACATTTGTTCCTGGAGCCATACCAAATTCTTCACCAAGGGCCACGCGCACAGCCGGTGCAATTTGAACAATAACATGGAGATTGGGATCATCAAGGGCCTGCCATACCTGATCAATATAATCCCGTTCATATATGGCCCCCACTGGACAGACATTAATACACTGTCCACAGTAGGTGCAAAGGGTTTCATCTAAATGCTTCCCAAAGGCCGGTTGAATGGTATAGTCTGTTGACCTGTGCGATGCAGCCAAAACAGCTGCATCTTGAACTTTTAGACAGGTTTCAACACACCTGTTGCACTTTATGCATTTTGAGTAGTCACGAACAATGCTCGGATTGGACACATCCATAGGCTGAGAGTCTACGGTGACATCCCCAAGAGTCACATCTTCTATATCAGATCTAGATATATTGAACATTTCACACAGGTCTTGAAGTTCACACTTTCCATTGCGCACACACCGTAAACAGTCTTGGTCGTGATTGGCCAAAATAAGCTCTAAAACCCCTTTTTGAGTCTCTCTGACAAGTTTGGAATTGGTTTTAATGTCCATGCCATCCCATATTGGTGTGGAACAAGCTGTGACAAGCTTCTCATCACCCGTTTGGACTAGACAAATTCTGCAATTGGCTTTTATATCTTGTGCAGGATGATGGCATAAGGTAGGAATCTTAATATTCACCAACTTAGCCGCCTCTAATATGGAGAGTCCACTGGGCACAGCCACAGTTTTATTATCAATGGTCACTTTACATTCTTTCATATACATCCCCCTTGCTGAACAGTTCGTCTGAGAAATACCTGATCGCTGTTAAGACCGCTGTCGGTGCTGTCTTACCCAGCCCGCAGAATGATGCATACTTCATAATTTTAGCAATTCTTTCTACACTAGCAACATCCTTGTCAGTGGCAACACCCTCCTTCATACGCCCAAGTATATTGGACAACTGACGGTTGCCTTCACGACAAGGTGTGCACTTGCCACAACTTTCATGAAGAAAGAATGTTTGTACTGAATCAAGAAAGTCTATAATTCTATTTGTATTATCTGCCACAAGGACAGCGCCCGAACCTATCTCCAGACCGTTTTCCTTAAAACTTTCATAAGCATATGGCAAGTCGATAAGGGTCTTTGGAATAATGGCTCCTGAAGCGCCGCCAAGTTGAAGAAACTTAACCTCACTCCCATCTTTCATACCCTCTCCAAGATCCTCTATTATTTCTCTAATGGTTATGCCAAATGGAACTTCATAAACACCAGGTTTATTGACATTGCCACACAGACTAATGAGCTTTGTTCCCTTGCTTTTTTCCGTTCCATATTTTGAAAAAACATCTGCCCCGTGAAAAAGTATGGATTTTATAGCAGTCAGAGTCTCCACATTGTGAACCAAGGTTGGTTCATTGAATAAACCACTGACCTTTGTATAAGGGGGTTTGATCCTAGGACGACCCGATCGGCCTTCCATGGACTCAATAAGAGAACTGCCTTCTCCACAAATGTATGCGCCTGCACCAGAGAAGAGGTCTATGTCAAAATCAAAACCTTTTCCAAGAATGTTCTCTCCAAGAAATCCATTTTGTCTGGCTTGCTTTAAAGCCTCTAAAAGCATCTCGTGTAAATAGGCATATTCCTCACGCACATATATATATCCATGACTTGCCCCTACTGTGAAAGCTGTTATAACCATGCCTTCAATAATTGAGTAAGGGTCATATTCAAGAAGGTGACGGTCTTTAAAGGTCGCCGGCTCTCCTTCATCGGCATTGCATATTAAGTACTTGGTTTTGCCATCTACAGCTCTTGATTGCCTAAGCTTCTTGCCCGTTGGATAGGCGGCACCACCACGGCCCATCAAACCAGACGCATCAATTTCTTCAATAATGGCATCGGATTTCAAATCAAAAGCCTTTTTCATAGCTTTAAATCCATCAATTTCAATGTATGTTCTAATATCAAGCGGGTTATATTTTCTAAAGTTCTGTGAAATCAAATTGGCTGTTCGTTTCATGAATCTATCCCCCAAACATTTTCACGAATGATTTCAAGCAACTTGTCCTCTGTTAGATTTCCGTATACTTTTTTGTCAATACGTATTGCGGGTGAAATATCACAGGCCCCGAAGCATGGGGTGAACTCCAAGGTCACTTGACCATCTGACCTGGTTGTCCCCATTTTGACATTCAGTTTATCCTCTAAGAGTTTAACAAGAGAAACGTTCTTGTTGAGCCGACAGACTGTGCTGTCGCAGACCTGTACAATATGACGGCCTCTAGGAATTTCACTAAGAACTGCATAAAAGGTTATGACTTCATACACCTGGCTGGTTGGCAAACACATGCTACAGGCTATGAATTCTGCAAGTTCTTCTGGAATGTAGTTTTGTTCAATTAGGTCTTGAGATTCTGTTAAGATTGGCAGCAAATTCGACCTCTGTCTTCCGTATTTGTCGATGATTGCTTCAACTTTTTCAAATACATTATCAAGTTGCATCATGACGCACATCCCCTTTTTCAAAATATTCTGACTTCTACCTCTACATTATACCCACATTGGTGGAGCAGGTTCAAAGTAATCATCCGAAAAACTTTGTTAGTGAATAAACTATCAAATACGATTATCATAGTGTTTTCTATATGACACTATTTTTGTTTATTTTTTGACAGCCATCCATCAGTGATGTTTTTTTATGATTTACAATATTTTTTGAAATCTTTTTGATGAAAATATGAATTTTAGATTCCGCGTTATGGTAATTAGATAAATTCCCAAGAAATGTGTTTGTGAAATACAACACAAACTTTCCCACATTAATCCATATATAGCTAAATTTATTACATTGAAAAAATCTATGGATAACTATTCTCATTAAATAGTTATCCATAGATTCGTGTAGGGTTGGTCTATTTATATTTTTTCTATACGTCTACTTTATTGCAGATTCAATACGGTCAAGTCCACGAATAATATTATCCATGCTCGTTGCATAGGAAAGTCTAACGTAATTGTCAACGCCAAATCCCGCACCTGGAATAACCGCAACCTGCGAATTCTCTAAAAGATACTCTGCAAAGGCCATTGATCCTGTAATATCAACGCCACCCAGGTTTTTTCCAATCAAGTTTTCGATATTAACCATCACATAAAAAGCGCCTTCAGGCTTACGACAGCTTAGGTTGGCAATGCTATTGACCCGATCTACCATGAAGTCACGACGAGCAGCAAATTCCGTCACCATCGCATCTAGAGGTTCTTGGTCACCTTCAATAGCTTCAAGTGCCGCGTACTGAGCAACTGTATTTGGATTGGATGTTGCATGGGACTGAATGTTGTTCATCATTTTTGCAATTTCAGCATTGGAGGCTGTATAACCAATTCTCCAACCAGTCATTGCATAGGCCTTAGACATACCATTTACAATGATTGTTCTCTTTTTTACTGCTTCACCAAAAGAGGCCATTGAAACATGTTTTGCTCCATATACAAGTTTTTCGTATATTTCATCTGATATAATATAAAGCTTATTATCTACAGCCCACTGTGCAATAGCTTTCAGTTCATCTTCTGTGTAAACAGTTCCTGTGGGATTGTTGGGGCTATTAATAATGATAGCCTTTGTTGAATCTTTTCTTGCACTTTCAAGAAGTTCTGGTGTGACTTTAAATCCACCAGCTTCTGAAGTCATCACCTCGATAGGTTCTCCACCAGCCATTTTGATCAGTTCTGGATAGCTTACCCAATATGGTGTCGCAAATAGAACGGAGTCACCCGGGTTAAGCAGAACTTGAAGTGTGTTAAAGAGCGAATGCTTTGCACCACTTGACACAATAATGTTTTCTGGCTTATATTTGACACCATTGTCTTTTTCAAGTTTATTACAAATGGCATTTTTAAGTTCTGGAATACCACTTGCAGCAGTATACCCTGTGTTTCCAGATTCAATAATGTCGATAGCTGCTTTTCTAATATGTTGTGGTGTTTTAAAATCCGGTTCGCCAGCAGCAAAACTTAGGACATCCACACCTTCTGCCTTCATTTTCTTAGCTTTAGCAGTGATGGCCAGCGTCACAGATGGCTGTACTGCAGAATGTTTTTCTGATAATGGTCTCATGTATTTAACCTCCATAATCACAATGAATGATCTTTTCATGGACATTTTAACATTGTGTATTTATAGTGTACATGCTTAAAATTAGCAGATACAGAGGAACTGTATTAAGTATTAAAGGATATTTAACAATTCACTTTATATTGTATAAATCCACATTCGAGGCCATACCTTATGATTGGATCTGCGCTAATCTTCTCGATTTGACAAAAGGAGGGACTGCTCAAATACAGTCTCTGGAATTTCATCAAACAAATCCCCGAGCGATTCTCTGTTGACAATCCTAAGCACGGCTTCAGCAAAAAGAGGGGCAACAGAAATGAGTTCAATTTTAGGACTGTTTAACACGCAAGGGTTGTAGACAGAATCTGTGCTTATCAATTTCTCTATCGGACTCTCTTCAATTCTTTGACGCCTTCTTCATTTAAAAGAACGTGAGACAGGCACGCAAAATACGATGAGCGCCCTCAATTTTGAGCCGCTCTGCCAGATGGCATAGTGTCCCGCCTGTTATGGAGAAATCATCGACAATGAGGCAGTTTTTCCCCTTTACATCCCCTATGATTTCCATAATTTCTGCGTTTTCATCATGACCTGACCTAAATTTGTTTCCAATGACAAGACTCGTTCCAATTCGGTTGGCATAGCGCCTCGCATCTGCTACAAAACCTGCATCCGGGGACACGACCACAAGATTGTCCAGTCCATACTGGTCAATTTTATTAACAAGAAGGGGCATGGCATAAAGATGGTCTACAGGTTTGGTGAAAAAACCTTGAACCTGGGGACTATGAAGATCCATAGTAATAATACGGTCTGCACCCACACCTTCAAGCATATCTGCACAGACACGTCCCCTTATGGAAACCCGGGCTTCGTCCTTTTTATCTGCCTTAGCGTATGAAAAATAAGGCATGATAACAGTCACAGATTTTGCACTTGCCCTTTTTGCCGCATCAATCCAAAACACGAGTTCCATGAATTCATTATTGGGGTCAAGACCAATGGGATGCACTAGAAAAAAGTCCTGCTCCCTTATGGGCTCATCCACCTTTACAAAGGTGTTGCCTTCAGTAAAGCGAAATATATTCGTCTTTCCTGTGTCCACATGCATATACCGACTCATGCGTTTTGCAAACTGCTTTCCCGAACTGCCATAAAATATTTTTAGCTCACCTTTTTCACCTAGGATTCCCCCTTTGTTGACGTCTTATGAATTTCTATAAAAAAGCATCTTCACTTTTAAAAGTATCGTCACTTTTATAGTTTTCCAATTTTGATCCCTCATAACATTAAAAAACCGAAACAAGGGATTTCCTCGTTTCGGTTATGTATAATTTGATTTTAGAAAATGTATAAAGAAGTTCTGTAAACGACCAAGGTATAACTGGTATCAAAATGTTGTCCACAGACTTTCACCAATTCGCCTTAGCAAGCCCCCCTGCCTAATTTTATAGGCCTTGGCAACACGCTTTTGTTGCTCAAGGACATAATCTTTCAATTTTTGATTGTCACACATATCCATGAATGTGTCACCAGGAATTTCTGTAAAAGCCCTCCACCTTGCGTTGAATCCCATTATAATACACTTAAGGTCGCGTTTCTTTAGATAAGATATTTGCGGTGCAGTAACTTTGCATTTAAAGGTCACATCCAGTAGTGAATCGGAAAAGTCTACTGAATCCAGTGTGCACCATTTGTCAAAGACCGTATTAACAAACTCTGACCGGATCATTGAAGCATGATCTAAACTGCAGTCTTTGAACGTTGCATTTGTCAGCCTAATATTACAAAATGTACTATAGCGCAAATCGATGTTCTGGAAATGCTGGGTTTTAAGATCCACACGAACAAGAGATAGACCCCTTAAGTCGAACTTGGTCTTTGAAATATCATCTTGAGGCAGTGGGTACAAGTCAAGAAACTCATTAATAGACATTTTTCCTTTTCCATAGTCTATAGAAATGTCCTTAAAATCAAAAGGCTCATCTGATGTATTGACCCTACGTGTTATCTCATATAGAAACAAAAGTCCAATTTGAGACTTCCATCTAAGTTTTGCTCTAAACTCTATCAAAGTCTTGGGATCGGCTAATATTTGAGGCTTTTTTAAACGTACTTCATTGAGAATGGCTTCTTCCTTTTCCGTGAAATATTCATAGGTGTTTTCCCGACCTGTATATCCCATGTAAAAGAGTTCTTTATATAAAGGATTTTCAGCTATCATAGTTGATTTTCATGATGCGTGGCCATCATGCGCTCCTTTCTTTAAATGAGTGATTTGAAAAGTGCCCTTAATGCTTATTGCTTCGCTTTAATTTTATATACATTTTAAACATAGGTCAACTATTTTGTATTATATTGTTTTTATAATCTCTTCTACCCTCTTATTCAAAATAATACACTTGATATTAGCCTAGGACATAATATTCCTGCAAGTCCCAGTCACATAAATTCGTCGTATCTTCCTACAGTAAAATCACTCTCTAAACCTTATTGACAAGCCCCCTATTTTAAACGTTAAAAATAGGGGGCTTGATCTTATATTATTCTACTCATTCTCCTAATGGGCTTTTATAGCATTTATAAATAGGTCGTTCACAGCCATTAGCCTATGGATATCCATCATAATTGGATCACGCTCATCTTTTAATATCTTCAAACCTGACCGAATAACTTTCAGTAGGTCCAATATGGATTCGTCACTTATATCTTGACCGATGAAACCTTCTTCGCGTCCTTGCTTGAACAAGCGTTTAACCATTTCATTTGACTTAATCTGTTGTTCTTCAGACAAAACACCTTCAAGTTCCCCTGTGTTACCTAATGACATACTCACATAAGAGTTTGATGTGGTCTTCATAATATTGCCTTTCAAGCTGGTGATTTCACGAAACTTGCTTTCAAAGTCTCCTTCACCATCAATGATTTTCTCAATATCTTTTAGGCTTTCATCAATAATATCTTTAAATGTTTCATGATAAAGATTCTCCTTATCACCAAAGTGCTTGTAAATTGTTGCTCTTGAAACACTGGCATGCTCAGCAATTTGGTGAATGGTTATCTTATCCAGTTCATACTTTTCAAGCAGTTTCAATGCACTCTTTTTGATCTGTCTCTTTTTCGACTCTATACGCTTTTGATATCCGTTCATAATGCCCTCACTTGTCTCCTTCATTTGTCTTTTATACAATTTTAACACAAACTGTACAATAAGCAAAACCAAAGCTTTAACGTTCAAATCAAAGTCTATATTTATGAAAATGAATGAAACAAAAAAGATTCCCCTAGAATCAAAGTCATTCTTAGGGGAATCTCACTGATCTATTTGGATCTTAAAAACTGCATTAAATAGTCATATATGTCTTTTTCGACTTGACCACAGAAGTCATCTTACATTTCAGTTTTAGCCAACATGGCTGCACCGATAACCCCAGCATTGTTGCCGAGTTCAGCAAGTACAATCTTTGCTGATGGAAAGTTCTTAATGAATGACATGGCCTTGACTTTTTCTTCAAGTCTTTCAACAAGATAGGCTCCAGTATGAGCCACGCCACCGCCCAGTGCGATCATTTCAGGATCAAAAATATTAACAATGTTTGTCACACCTATTGCCAAATACTTAACCAAACGATCAAAGGCATCACTGCCTAAGGCATCTCCAGCTTTTGCTGCATCAATAACAGCCTTGGCTGTTAAGTCGCCAGATTTTTTGACTTCATATAGAACGGATTCTGGATACTTATTTTCTTCTAGCAGTTTCTCTGCATACTTAATAACAGCTGTTGCAGAAGAAAATGTTTCAAAGCACCCATTGTTCCCACAGTTACAATCATAAAAGTTTTCACCAATAATCATATGTCCTATTTCAGACCCAAGGCCATGAGACCCTCTTAAAATATGACCATCAACAGCCACACCACCGCCTATGCCAGTTCCTAGTGTCAGCATAACTGCATTGTCTGCTGCCGATAGGGAGCCTGCCTCAACTTCGGCAAGAGCCGCCAAATTGGCATCATTGTCAATAAAGACTGGAATGCCTAATTTGTCGCCCAGTTCTTTGCCCAGGTCCTTGTCATTCCAAGATAGGTTTGTACAGTAATATATCATTGAAAGATTGTTGTCTACAACCCCTGGGACACCAACCCCAACACCTTCTACAGGCTCTGGCGCATCCTTCATCAATTCCTTAATTAGAGAAGAATATCTTCTGAAACAGCTTCAAATCCCCGTTCTTTACCCGTTGGAACCGAGTCAATCTTAACAACCGACCCATCCTTGTGAACAAGGCCTCCAGCGATATTAGTTCCTCCAAGATCTATTCCTATATACATCTTGCCAGACTCCTTTTGCACTATAGACGTTTTAACAGTTCCGCTCTTAAATCTTCAAATCCTGGTTTGCCCAGTAGTGCAAACATATTCTTCTTATAAGCTTCAACGCCTGGTTGATCAAATGGATTAATGTCCATCATGTAACCACCAATACCACATGCCTTTTCGAAGAAGTACATGAGTTTGCCATAGTAGAATGGATTCATTTCCGGAATGTTAAGTACCAGGTTTGGTACGCCACCATCAACATGGGCTAGTATTGTGCCTTCAAAGGCCTTCTTGTTTACAAAGTCCATTGTTTCTTCATTTAAATAGTTCAGATTATCCAGATTGGCCTCATCAAATGGCACTTGGACATCTCTTTCTGGCTTATTTACATTTAAAACTGTTTCAAATAGGTGACGTTCACCATCTTGAATATATTGTCCCATTGAATGAAGATCTGCTGAGAAGTTTACAGATGCAGGGAATAAGCCCTTGCCATCTTTGCCATCACTTTCTCCGTAAAGTTGCTTCCACCACTCAGAAATATAAGCCAGCGATGGTTCATAATTGACCATAATTTCAATTTTTTTGCCATCATTATAAAGTATATTTCTTGCTGCCGCATACTGATAGCAAGGGTTTTCTTCAACATTTGTATTATTGTACTCATTGTATCCATCAAGTGCGCCATGCATCATGGCATCAATATCAATACCCGCTGCTGCAATTGGGAGTAGACCCACTGGCGTTAAAATGGAGTAGCGACCTCCAACATTATCGGGAATAATAAACGTCTCGTAGCCTTCTTGCTCAGCTAATGTTCGAAGAGCCCCTTTTTCCTTGTCTGTTGTCGCAAAGATTCTATTTTTAGCCTCTTCTTTGCCATACTTTTCTTCAACGAAGCTTTTTAATATTCTAAAAGCGATAGCTGGTTCTGTTGTTGTGCCTGATTTTGAAATAACATTTAGACAAACATCCTTGTCCTTTATAATATCCATAAGATCCGCAAGATACTTGCCGCTGATGCTATTGCCAGCAAAATAGACTGCTGGTGTTTTTCTGTCTGATGGATTCAAATTGTTATAAAAAGAATGTGTTAGGGCTTCAATGGCTGCTCTAGCACCAAGATATGATCCACCAATACCAATAACGATAAGCACTTCAGCTTTTTCTTGAATTTTTTTTGCCGCTGCCTTAACTCTTTCAAATTCTTCTTTGTCATACTGTAGAGGCAGGTCAACCCAGCCGACAAAGTCATTGCCCTTGCCTGTTCCCTTATGTAACATGTCGTGTGCACTAGACAGCTTTTCAGACAAAGCGTGTATTTGCTCAGCCTTTAGTCCAGCCTTTGAATAATCTACCTTAATTTGTGCCATAATATTTCACTCCTTGTTCATTTTGGACGCTTGCAAGACGATCAGCATAGACCGTGATCTTACAAGTCCCTCCCTTTACATGATCAATGATGTATTCAACATTTTAACAGTTCTTAATACCTGAACTATCAGATATAGTACCACAATTTCTACTTCTTTATTCTAATTCTATAGACATTCACAAATAAAGTTCTGATTTTTTCACGCAAACATCAAATTTTCATGTAACTTTATTTGTGATCGTCCCCATATTAGGGTATAAAGTTTAAAAACAGAACGGAGGCGTCTATGTTTCGTCAAAGATTTTACAGTGCATTCATCATTATACTTATTTTATTTATAAATCAAATATCCTTTGCCGGATCAAATGGATTTCTTCCGCTAAGTCAAGAAGAAAAACAGTGGCTTGAGGACCATCCGGTCATTTACTATGCCCCCGATCCGATCTTTGCCCCTGTAGAATTTATCAATGCTGAAGGTGATCCAAACGGTATTGCTATTGAATACCTTGACTGGATTGAAAAAACTACGACATCCATTTTGAAATTGTCCAGCTCAAGAATTGGACAGATATTCTAGAAGGCGTCCGCTCAAAAGAAATTGATTTAATGTCCGCCACAAAGACGCCGCAGCGATCTGAGTATGCTATATTCACTGACTCATATGTTAATTTGGAAAACACCATTCTTGTCAGAGACGATTCCTATGAGACCTTATCAGAAGATGCCCTTCAAGATATAAAACCGGAGTTATGCGGGGTTATGCAGTTTCTGACTACCTTGAGATTAAGTATCAAAGCATTGAACTCATAAAATTTGATTCCATTGAAGAGGCCCTGAAGAAACTCTCTTTTGGAACCATTGATGCTTTGGTCCTGGATATTGGTCAGGCCAGTTACTACACTTCAGAATTTGGCATTACCAACCTTCGTTCAGCTGGCGATGTGGATTTTACATATGAAATGACCTTCGCCATGCGTGATGACTATGTTCTATTGAGAAGTATACTGAACAAGGCCATTCAATCCATGCCAAATACCGAAGTGAACCGAATCAAAACATCTTGGATTTCATATAAACTAGAAAATCAGTTTAACAAGGAAATTGTTGTTTTTAGTTTGATTGTTCTAATAGTAACCCTTTTGGCCCTCAGCGCCTTTCTGCTCTGGAACAGGCTCCTACGTAAGCAAGTCTATTTACAGACGCAAAAGCTTGAAAAGGAACTTGAACTTCGCAAGAGCATTCAAGACGAACTCCTTGCTAAAAACCAACAAATTACCAATATGAACAATGAACTTGAAATGGCCCAACGGGAACTTAGTAACCTCATAGACCTTGTGCCCTATCACATTTTTGCAAAAGAAAAAAATGGAGAATACGTCCTTGTGAACGATTCTTTCATCCAGTTTTATGGGCTTTCCAAAAACGCTGTATTGGGGCGGATGGATCACGAAATTTTTTCAAACAAACCCGTTTCATTCATGACAGTGTTTTCCCATGGAGATACAGATGTTTATGAACAACATAAGTCAATCGTGGTTGATGAAATGGAAATCCTGGATTCCAGCGGAAAAGCTCATATCATGCGTCTTAAAAAAATACCATATTTTATCTGGAAGACAAAAGAATGGGGTATGCTAGGTGTCACAATTGACATTACCGATCTTAAACATGCCGAGCAAAAACTTGAAGATCTCAATGAAAAACTTGAAGCCAAGGTGGAGCGCCGTACCTATCTTCTCAATGAAACCAACAGAGAACTGGAGCTTTCCATGTACAAGCTTCAAATGAAGCAGTCCCAATTGGAAGAGACCAATCTTCTTCTTGAAGACTCTCTTGTCAACCTGCGTGATACACAAAATCAACTCATTGAGTCTGAAAACTGGCCGCACTTGGACGACTGGTTGCAGGTGTATCTCATGAAATCAATACACCACTTGGCATAGGCATCACATCCATTTCATTTCTTGAAAAGGAGAGTGATGACATGATAAAAAATTTTTGAGGCGAATAAACTCACGCGCACAAAACTCAGTGAATTCCTCGAGGGGCTTCAAAACACAACCAAACTTGTACTAGCCAACTTGAAAAATGCTGCCAGCCTTGTCAATAAGTTTAAACAAATCGCTGTGGATCAGTCTACAGAAGAACTAAGAGAATTTAACCTCCACGAATACTTAGATGGAATTATTCAAAGCCTTAGTCCTCAACTTAAACACACCAATTATAAAGTCCAGTTGACATGCCCAGAAGATATAAATATTAGAAGCTATCCTAGTATCTTGACACAAATTATCACAAACTTGGTGATGAATTCACTCGTCCACGGTTTTGATGGGGTCAATCAAGGTAAAATGCTTCTATCCGTTGATCCTATTGAAGATAAAATGCTCACTCTTCACTACTGGGATGATGGCATTGGGATTCAACCAGATCATGTTGAGAAAATATTTGAACCATTTTTCACCACCAAGCGTGGACAAGGTGGCGTTGGTCTTGGTCTTAATATTGTTTATAACCTTATTACAAGAACGCTCTCTGGAACAATAGATGTCGAAAGCCAACCTGGTGAAGGTGTTCACTTTATCATTAAAGTGCCTGTCCCAGATAAAATGGACCAAACTGTTTTTTCAAATGAGGATCAAGTCTACTCTTAAATTTTATAATTGTAAGCATGGCATAAAAATAGAAAAAACCCGCGAAATTGCGGGTTTTTTTGTTCTTTTGGTGACTTTTCAATTTGATCAAGACTTTTTGTCTAAAATCTTCTTCACAATCGCTTCCTTTTCCCGGATATGTGAAAGGTTGCTGCTGCCTGCTATCTCGAAAACACTTGCTTTAGGATACCTTTTCAGCAAGGCTTTCTTCTCTTCCCTGTCATAAGAGGCATCCGTTTTAGCCTCTACTAGAAGGATATTTTTATTGTATACTCCCAAATTGGATTGGATTTGATTCCAAAAATCAATTTGAATTTTATGCACCGCTTCAAGAAGAGTCGGACTAGAATTTAACAACATGTTGCCATAATAAGCTTTCCAAAAGGCTTTGTTATCGACATGCGCCACATCAACCCCTCTGAGAACTTGCTTATAAATGGATTTTTGAAGGCTTTCAAATTTCAAATCCCCTAAGGCTTTGACGAATCTGCTTAGGCTTTTCACATAATTTTTTCTTGTTTTATCCGTAACAACTTGGGTGTTTGAAAAACTTGTAATGAGTACCAACTTTGAAACGCATTGTGGGTACTGATCTGCAAAACACTGAGCTAGAACGCCACCGAATGACTGCCCCACTATGGTCGCTTTATCTATGCTTAAAAGCGAGAACAGGTCACTCACGCTTTCTGAAAAACCTTGTATGGTTTCTACTTCTGGAAAATCCAGTAGGACCACGCGCTTGTCTTTTTCAAGTTCAAGGGCGTATTCGTACCAAACTTCTGCCTTGCCTGTGGTTCCAGGAAATAACACGACAACGTCTTGATCACTTTTAGAGTCATACCAGGACATCTCAATCCCCGACACCTGACGTGTTTCTTTTTTTGTACTTGTCTTTGAACCGATCCAATGCCTCACGGGCCTCAGTCTCATACAAACTTAAGTCTTCAAGCTTTGGCTTTTTTCCAAACAAAAATTCTAGCATCTTGTATCCACCTTCATTATTTCTTGAGTATTTTTTTTTGCCATCGGCGCTTTCAAACGTCTCGCCACTGGCATGTCTGACCCAATGAGGGGTTCCACGTAATGTCTGAATGCATCTGTTACATGGTTGCCGCTGGGTTTATAAAATGATCAGGCATGTACTTTGTTTTTCCTGCTATCTCTGACAAATCTACAAGCTCATAGTTTACAGAGTAATGGCCTGTTCTATTAATGACAACTGATCCGTCCACATTATGCCACATGGCAAACTGGGCCGCCCTTTCCCCAACTTCTCTTGCTTCGTGCTGATCCACATCAGAAACACACCCCATAAAGGATCTTTGCAAATACCCAAAAGTATCTGATCGCACACGAGGGATGTTGAGTTTGGTCTTGATCTGCTCAACGAGCAAGTCTCCAAGGGCACCTGTTCCGGATAACTGCAAGTTTCCGTGTTGGTCCACCTCAAGGTTTTCCTGAAGCTTCTTTAAAATTGGGATGCCCTTTTCATCACGAATCCCTTCTGAAACAGCAACCACACATCGACCATATTTATTATACACGGTTTTAACGTCATTTAGAAACCGGTCAACATCAAAAGCGCGTTCCGGCAAATATACAAGATGAGGACCATCATCTGGATACTTTTGCCCCACTATAGAAGCCGCAGTCAAAAAACCTGCATGCCGTCCCATAACAACACCTATATAGACACCCTTTAAGGCTCTGTTATCAAGATTCACGCCTGTAAATGCCTGCCCTACAAACCGTGCAGCGGACCCAAATCCAGGGGTGTGATCATTGAGAACCAGATCATTGTCTATGGTTTTAGGAATATGTATACACCTGAGTTCGTACTTGGCTTCTTCGGCTGCATTATTGATGATTCTAAGTGTATCAGAAGAATCGTTGCCGCCGATATAGAAAAAATACCTAATATCATGGGCTTTCATGACCTTAAACATTTCCATGCAGTAATTTTCATCTGGTTTAACCCGCGTTGACAAAAGTGCCGAGCTAGGCGTTTCTGCCACCACTTCTAAATTGTGTGTTGTTTCCTGAGTCAAATCAATAAACTCTTCGTTTAAAATGCCTTCCACGCCATTTAGAGCCCCATATACCTTCGTAACTTGCTGAAATTTTCTTGCCTCTAATACAGCCCCAACCAAGGATTGATTTATTACAGCCGTTGGTCCACCACCCTGTGCTACTAGAACTTTACCTGTTAATTTCACAATATAACCTCCCCTGGTTCTCGATTAATTTTCACTCTATTCTGATAATTTTCCATAAACCGGACACCTTATCTGGTTTTCCCTTCAAAATATCTTAACTTATATTATTGAGGGGGCTCAGATACATGATACCCTTCAAAAAAAACGCTCAAATCAAGTAATTTCAGTTTATACACGGGACAAAACAGTCCCTTTTAAAGTCTCAAACACCCTCTAAACCACTAGACTTGTTCGAAACATTTAAAAGGGACCCATTATTAATGCATACTTTTATAAATCATACAGTTTTTTATATTTGCTTTCTAAATAATCCGTATAATATTTTGCATCAAATTTTCGACCAGTGGCCTCTTCAAGAACTTCCTCAGCAGATTTTGTAAGGCCAAATTTATGAATCTTTTCTTTCAGCCATTGGTTGATAGGTGTAAAATCGCCTGAAACAAGGCTTTCTTCAATATTCACCACTTCTGAAAGGGCATTCTGTATCTGAGCCGCATATGCCGTTCCCAGTGCATACGACGGAAAATAACCAAAAAGTCCATCTGCCCAGTGCACATCTTGAAGTACACCTTGTGCGTCATCTTCTGGCTTTATGCCTAAGTATGACACCATCTTTTCATTCCACGCCTCTTTGAGATCATCCACCTCCAAAGTGCCTGAAATCAATTCTTTTTCCAGTTCATAGCGTAACATTATATGTAGTGGATAGGTTAGTTCATCCGCTTCAACCCGAATAAATGATGGTTCCGACTTATTAATAGCTTGAACAAATAGCTGTAAGGACACCCGATCAAGTTGTTTAGGAAAAGCTTCCTGCAACTGTGGATAGAAGTAGGACCAGAAAGCTTGACTGCGTCCTATATTATTTTCAAATAACCTTGACTGAGACTCATGGATGCCTGCTGATGAACCATCTGCCAAAATTGTGCCAGAAATTTCTTTTGAGAAATTCTGCTCATATATACCATGTCCACCCTCATGAATGGTTGAAAATAGAGAGGAGGTTAAGTGATTTTCGTAGTAATGTGTTGTAAGTCGGACGTCCGTCACATCCAGTCCCATTGTAAATGGGTGTTCACTCTCTTTTAATTCTCCTGCATTCGTGTCAAATCCAATCGTCTTCAACAGTTTCTTAGCAATAACTTCCTGCTTGTCTTTTGGATAGCTTAAAAATAGGAAATCATCCATAGGTTGCTCATTCTTGTCACCCATGGCCTTAACCACGGGCACAATAGAAGCCTTTAATTCTTCGAAGAAATCGTCCAGGACCTCGACTGTCATGCCTCTTTCAAAGTCTTCAATGAGAGCATTATAAGGGTGACCTTCATATCCAAAATAATCAGCAAATCTTCTCTTATAGTCAACAATTTCTTTTAGGTAAGGGGCAAATGCATTAAAATCTGATGCGTCCTTAGCCTTTTCCCAAGCAACAGTCGCTTTAGAGGTGAGTTCAGTGTAAGCCCGGTACTCATCTGGCGGAATTTTTGATATGCGGTCCAACTGGTATCGGGCTTCTTTAACGACCATGACGTCATGATCATCAAGCTTATCAAAGTTGTCTTCTAGAATCTCCAGTTCACTTAAAAAGGCTTCATTGGTCATGAGAACCTGTACCTGAGAGGATAGGACGCCAAAAGCTCTGGAACGGGATTCTATCCCCCGTGATCCTGCACCTGTTGCAAGATCCCAATATACAATGTTGCCAGCATACTCAAGACCTTTTATTTGATCCAGTCTATCGATAAAGCTGTCTCTTACAGATTTCAAATCCATAATGCACCTCCTATTTTTCCTTTAAATCGCCGATGACTATTTCATCCAAATTTTATCACGTGTGATCTCATCAAGACTTTTGGCGCCTGTCATAAGCATAACATTCTCAAGCTCTGATTTAAGTTGATTCACATAGGCTTGTACGCCCTGAGCGCCACCACCATATGCAGCTATGGTAAATGGTCTTGCTATAAGCACGCCATCCGCTCCAAGAGCAAGAACCTTAAATATATCTATACCCGACCGAATCCCTCCATCAACGAAAACTTTAATACGACCATTAACAGCTTTCACAATGTCTTCAAGGACCTCAACAGAACTTGGCGTTTCATCTAAAACCCGACCGCCATGGTTAGACACAATAATACCTGATGCGCCACCTTTTATTGCCAGTTCTGCCGCTTGTGCCGTCATAACGCCTTTTACAATGAAAGGCTTGTCAGTGGCTTGGGTGATTTCGCAAAGCATATCAAGGGATAAAGGGCCTACCGGTTTACCTTGCTGGGCCAGAAAAGCCAGTCCAGCTGCATCAATGTCCATTGCAATTGCCGTCGCCCCTGCATTATTCGCCATCTCTAGTTTTTTCAAAATTAGAGGCATCTCCCAAGGTTTGATCGTTGGAACACCAAGACCCTCTGCCTGTTTTATGGCTTCGATTGTACCTGCAAAAACTTCGTCATCTGCTCCATCTCCTGTAAAGCCGATAACACCCGCTTCACGGCAACCTTTAATGATTTCCTGTGAGTATGTCAAGTCATCGTATAAGTCGCTGTAGTGTATCTTTACACCGCCTACAGGCGCTGCATATACCGGAAGCGATACTTCATGTCCAAAAAAATCTGCACTTGTGTCTACAGGGCCCCTTTCATAAAGTGTGTTCATATTCACCTTAATATCCTGTAGGGCACTATAATTTCTAACAAATACCTGCCCACTGCCTTTTCCACCTGGTCCAGGAATAACACCTCTACAGGCAATGCCATTGCAAACTGGACAGACTTTACAGTACGGGCCTATATTTTTTTTGCTTCTTTTTTTAACGTCTTGATAATTCATAAGCGCCTCCAATTTCTCACTTCCGTTTTCAAATAAAACATACTATTTTAGACCAAGGGTCTTTTCCCCAGAGGTCACATCGATTAAAATGGCTTTGTTGATTTTGCCGTCGTCTTTATTATACCAAAATAAGGAGAAAATTGACGCCCTCATATGAGCATGATATTCTTTCTTTGGTAAGAGGACTATTCGTATACATACATCTTGGGTGGGACAAGGAGGACTTCCATGTGGTCAATTATTATTTTTTTAATTGTCGGCATACTTCTCGGCAACAGGTTAAGCTTGAAAGACAAAGGGAAAAAAATCAATGAGAAAGCCCAATTAATAGGCTTACTTCTGCTTCTCTTTTCCATGGGGATTTCTATAGGCGCTAACAATGATGTGGTCAGCAACCTCAATAGCATAGGCTTGCAAGCTTTTGTTTTTGCTCTCTTAACGACACTGGGCAGTATTATCTGTGTGTTTATTGTAAGTCGAAAACTCAGCAAGGAGGTGTCTTAATGACCCTCATGATTTTTGCTGTGGTGCTTCTAGGCATACTCTTTGGTTATGCTTTCATACCACCAGAGTTTTTAGGGCGTATGGATCAAATTTCAACCCTGCTTCTGGGACTGCTTATTTTTTCTGTTGGGATTGATATTGGTGGCAACAAGGGTGCCCTTAAAGACATTAAGTCCAAGGGCAAGATGCTGGGTGGACTAACATCTGCAGTTATTATCGGAAGTGCCATTGGCGGTCTTATTACAGGGCTGATTTTTCGCCATCCTGTTAACACCTCCCTCGCCATTTCTGCTGGCTATGGCTGGTACAGTCTGTCAGGCATTTTACTTAAAAACTTGGCTTCAGCTGAAATTGGTGCCATCGCTTTTATGTCAAATGTCTTTCGCGAAATGATGGCCTTTGTGCTTATCCCGATTCTAGCTATACGGGTCAATCATTTAACAAGCATTGCCCCCCCTGGTGCCACATCTATGGATACGACACTGCCTATCATATCGCGGGCAACCACACCAGATATTGCAGTGGTTGCATTCCTGAATGGTCTTATTTTGAGTACGCTTGTACCGATTCTTGTACCATTCTTCTATGCTTTATGATATAATGTGTCCGTTAATTTTGTATTGAAAGGATGAAAATATCTATGTCACTATTTCAAGAATGGGAATCACTGGCTTCAAGTGAAATGGACCAGCAGACATACAATAACTTTTGGAAAGGTTACCTGGCTGCTGAACAAAGTGTCTATGAATCAATCTTAGAAGAGAAGAGCACGACACTAAAGGGTAACTACAAAGAGCTTGCTGATAAATACAGCATGGACTCAAAAATCTTTATGGGTTTTCTAGATGGAATTAACACAAGCCTTAATGAAGAGCTTGACCTGGAATCTCTAACGGAAGAGTCAGAAATTGATGTTACTATCGATTTTGAAAAGCTATTCTGGAACATGCTAGACTGTAAAGCTGAATGGCTATACACCCTAGAACAATGGGATGGCATCATCGAAGACGAAAAACGTAAAGAAATTAAAAAAGAGTATAACAAGTCAAAAATCGTTGTAAAAGGCGATAAGGTTGGCCGTAACGAGCCTTGTCCATGTGGCAGTGGCAAAAAGTACAAAAAGTGCTGTCTAAACAAATAGACAACACGACAATGCTTAAAATTTTACAAAAAAAACCGGTGTGTCTTCACACCGGTTTTTTTGCTATAACAAACTTATACAATGCAGTTTATACATCTTCTTTTGGTTCTGCGTCTGCCTTATGAAGACTTGACTTATAGAGTCTTCTTCTATCAAGCACAAATACAGGATCAGAAAATTCTCCTGTTTCCATCTGATCATAAACACGGCACATATCGTACATTCTTGCATCAATCATATCCAAATAATGCAGCATTTCTGCTTCAGGAATCATTGGCTTTTTAGGACTTCCGTACTCAGGTTCATAATGGTGGGATAAGACCATATGCTGAAGCAACATCGCCGTTTCGTGATCGGCTTCCACTTCATGGGCAACACGCTCTATTGTTTTTACACCCATTATAATATGTCCAAGCATTTGACCATCAAATGTGTACTGGGATACAATTCCAAGATCATCTGAATCCATTTCATTTATTTTTTCAATGTCATGGAGAAGCACACCCGCATAAACCAGATCCGCATTCAAATTTTTATACACACCACAAAGCACTTCTGCACTTCTAAGCATTCTAAGCATATGGTAGAGAAGGCCTGAGCGAACCGCATGATGATTCGACTTTGCAGCTGGAGCTGTCATAAGCGGTTCTTTATACATTTCATATATTCTGACCACAATGTTTTTCACATCTTTGTTTTCAATGCGATTAACAAAGCTCATAACCTCTTCATACATGTCTTCAGCTGAATACGGAGCTGCAGGAACATAATCCACAACATTTACATCATCCGTATCGTCCGCCAGTCTCATCTTTGTGATTTTAAACTGAAGAGAATTTTGCCACAGGGTTACAGTTCCTCTGACCTTAACCAACTGTCCAGCCTTATAGATTGATTCTTCATCATTCTCTATATTCCACAGTTTTGCATTAATTTCTCCACTTTTGTCCGCAAGGGTCATATCCAGATACTTTTTGTTATTGCTCGATGTTTTTATATTCATCGCACGCAAGATGAAAAAGCTCTGGATTTCATCTCCGGCTTTAAACTCAACGATTTTCTTTGTTTCCATTTTTCCACCACCAGTGTCTTTATTCATTTAGAAACCTGCAAAGTCATTAATTTTTGCAGGTGGTCTGATTTTAATTTTATCACACTCACTCTGTTTCCAAAAGTAAATATAAAAAGGGGGATGTCTGTTAAAACATCCCCCTTCAGATTATAAAATCGACAAGACAAGACAAGTCACTGGAATACATCCAGACTTTGTTTTTCTAGCTTTCTATAATCTAGCATTCTGATGATTATTTATGAATGTTTACTTTACTTCTACTTCATACTTTTCTTTTAGAGCATCAGCTTTTCCGTAGTAAGCTTCGTTTTGCTTTTTAACAGTCAGTTGCTGTGCAATATTTTGACGCACTTCACCAAATGTCGCTTGACCAGCTTCTTGAGCGTCAGTCTTCTTGATTAGGTGGAAACCGAATTGTGTTTGTACAGGTGCACTCATTTGACCAACTTCCATGTCAAATACAGCTGTTTCAAACTCAGGAACCATTTGACCTTGACCGAAGAATCCTAGATCGCCACCCTTAGCATTTGATGGACACTTTGAGTATTTACCAGCAGCTTCTTCAAATGAAAGTCCGCCTCGATTTCAGCTTTGATTTCTTTTGCTTGTTCTTCAGTGTCTACTAGAATGTGGCTTGCCTTTGCTTGAGCAGGCTTAGTAAACTCTGACTTGTTCTCATTGTAGTAAGCTTCAACTTCTTCTTCGCTCACATTTACGTCTGCAAGAAGTTGACGTACAAAGAACTGCTTTAGCATGTTTTCGCGAACTTCTTTCATTTCAGCGATAAACTGCTCGTTCTTGTCCATTTCACTTGCCATAGCTTCTGCAAAAAATAGTTCTTGATTCACAAGCTCGTCTACAAGCTTCTTTTGGCCTTCTGGACCTTGATAATTCATAGCAGCTTGGCCTAGACCTTGAAGTGTTTTTTGAACATCCATCTCTGTGATTTCGCGGCCGTTAACAACAGCCAATACCTTATTTTCCATGCTTACGCTCCTTACTAATTAATCGACGCGACCTGTCGGCGCCATACTCTTTTAATCATAACATTTCATGAATTGGATGTCCAACCTCTTGCCACTATTGTAACAGTCCAAGTTTCTTCATAACATCAGTGAGTTTATCCGTATCAATAGGCTTAACAGCGTATGCTTCAGACCCTGACCCAAACGAGTCAAAGACCTCCTCTGTTGAATTTAAGGCTGTGGTCATGATCACCTTGGCACGTTTTGATTCAGGTATATTACGCTCTTCCTCCAGTTTACGCATTGTCTTAAGAGCCTTAATCCCATCAACCTCTGGCATCATTATATCGAGGCATACCAAATCGTAGTAATCCCCCTCTTCAAGGGACATGAGAAAAACTTCAATGGCTTCCATGCCATCTACGGTCACATCACAGTCACCAAATTGAGACATGAACTTAAAAATAAACTTTCTACTGACAAAATCATCCTCTGCAATAAGTATCTTCATTTGACCTCCTCTATTATCCTAATAATCCCGTTGAGCCATGCTGATCTTTTAAAAATTCAACGCGTTTCATAAATCTTGTAAAACTTGATTCTGCCTGCTTAATATCTTCTTTTCTAGCACTTAGTTCAATTTTCATTGCCCCGCGTTTTAATTCATGAAAACCGCAGGTTTGACTTAAGTTTTTAATGAAATGGGCTGTTTTTTCTATATTCTCAAAGTCTCTTTCATTTAAGTACTCATTCAACATATCTGAATAGCCCATAATTTCAAAAAATCCTTCTCTTAGCTCTTCTTCCGTTTGAATGTAATCTTCATTTTGATTATCTATACCCGCTATGAGCTCTTGTATTTGATCTTGTTCATAACTTTCTTTGACACTATCTTGCATAACGGTTTCTATAATGCTAAAAAAACTCTCCACTTTTATGGGTTTTGACACATAACCATTCATACCCGCTTCTAAAAAAGCGTTCTTTATCGCCACGTATGGCATGGGCCGTTAAGGCGACAATAGGCACCCGTTCAAGCTTCAATCTTTGTCTTATTACTTTTGTGGCCTGGACCCCATCTAAAATTGGCATTTGTATGTCCATAAAGACTAGGTCAAACTCGCTCTTTATAAGTTCATTTATGGCCTTTAGACCATTGTCCGCCACCGTAATTTTATGCCCTTGTTTTTTCAACAGACTTTTTGCAAAAGCTTGGTTGACCCGGTCGTCTTCAACCAGTAAAATGCTAAGTTCTCTTGTTGCTTCGGGTATTTGTATTTTACCTTGACTGCCCTCCACCTGGCCAACAGACTCAGCTTCTTTAAACGGTATGGTAAAGTAGAATCGACTGCCCATGTTTTTCTACTCTTAAAATCTATTTGTCCTTCCATCATTTCCACAAGTTGCTTTGAAATAGAAAGTCCAAGCCCAGTTCCTCCATAGCGTCTGGTAATAGATCCATCTACCTGGGAAAAGGACTGGAAGATTTTGTCCCTATCTTTTTCAGCAATTCCAATGCCTGTGTCTTCAACAGTGAAGCGGACATAAACTTGACCTTTTTCTCTTTTTTGTACTTCCACAGAGACAGCTACATGGCCCTTGCTGGTAAATTTAAGTGCGTTACCGATTAAGTTGTTCAGTATCTGTCCCAGTCTGTTCGGGTCTCCCATCAGGTATTCTGGAATACGATCATCAAAATGCATTTTGAATTCAATCCCCTTTGAATGTGCCTGAATCTTAAAGGGACTGCAAATTCTTTTTAAGAGCATGCTTCCATCAAATCGTATGGACTCCAGGGTAACCTTGCCGGCTTCAATTTTAGAAAAGTCCAGAACGCTGTTGATCAGTCTCAATAATGACTCTCCGCTATTTTTTTACCATAATCAGGTTTTCTCTTTGCTCTTTCGTGAGCTCAGACATCAATGTCAGATTTGTCATGCCTATGATGCCATTCATGGGTGTTCTTATTTCATGAGACATATTGGCTAAGAACTCACTTTTAGCACTATTCGCGGCTTCTGCAGCTTCTTTTGACTTAACAATTTCAATTTGTGCCTGTCTTTTAACAGTCACATCCCTGCTGACATATACAATGCTTAACTGGTGTTTTTCATCTAAAATCACATTTCCAGAAGCCTCTACCCAAACATAAGACCCATCATTTCTTCTTAGACGAATTTCTGATGTGAAGTTTTCCCATGTCTTTAGACGGTGCTGAAAGTTTTTAGCAGATCTTTCCGCATCATCTGGATGAATGTAATCTGAAAATTTTTTTCCAATAAGGTTGTCTGGATTGTATCCAAGAAGGTGCCAAATGGATGGGCTGGTGTATAAGACTACCCCCCTACTGTCCACTTGTGTTATAGCATCAATCATATTGTCCGTAATCAAGCGAAGTTTCTTTTCATTCTTGATCAATGACTTTGCTATTTCTTTATTAATAGTGACATCTTCCACCACGATTACAGCTTGGTGTTCATCTCCAATAACAATCGGTACAGCACTGATGCGCAACCAAATATCTTCTTCACCTGCTGGTGTATTAATAATCTGCTTAAATTCTACACCACGAATTTCAGCTTGCTTGCTAATAACGTCTTCCACTGTTTTTCTAAAAAAACATTGGTCACAGTAGAGGCCATCACCACAAGAATTGACCCCTCTCTTAACACAACGAGTCCCCACACCAATACGCTTTCCAACCATCTCAGATCTGTCCCTGTAAAACATATCAGCGGCTGACTGGTTGACCTTTTGAATAACACCATTACGACTCACTGTCATTAGCCCCAGTGGAGCCACCATGAATATTTTCTCAAGGTTTTCCGGTTCCTGATGCCTTATTTGTGGCATAGTTGCATGAACACTCTTAAATATACTTATTTCATAGGCCTCTCCAACCATCTCAATAACACTGGTTGACACACTGGCCCACTTTCGATTTCCATCTAAAGGATATATTTGACACATGGTGTTTTCTTTGAAGTCACCATCAACAAACAAATTTAGAGGTTTTCCCCGCATCTCGTCAATATCACTAATATGAAGCATTTCCAGTGCTTTGCTATTCATCTGAACAATTTTTGAATTCCTACAGATTATAGCTGGAGATACATAGAGTTCAATGATTTTGTTCAGTTCAACATCCACTATTGACATAAGCTGCCTCCACTTTTTAATCTGCTAGCAGTTTAATAATCTGGTCCGTAATGTCTGGGAGCGGAAGCTGGTACTCCACAGCCCCTATTTCAAATGCCGCCTTGGGCATGCCGTAAACAACACAAGTGCCGGGGTCCTGGCCAATTGTCCTTGCACCACCACGGCGCATATTCAAAAGCCCTTGTGCACCATCTTTCCCCATTCCCGTCAGAATCACGCCCACAGCCTTTTTGCCCACACACTCTGCCACTGAATCAAACATGACATCAACAGAAGGCCTATGACCATTCACCTTCTCTGAGCGCGATAATTTAACTTGAAATTTATTTCCATTTTTTTTCAGAGTCATATGGTGTTCACCTGGTGCTATCAAAACAGTTCCTTTTTCCACCCAGTCACCATCCATAGCCTCTTTCACACTGACCTGACAAGACTGGTTCATTCTCTCTGCATAGAGTTTTGTGAAAACAGCAGGCATATGTTGTACAATGACCGTTGGCGCGCAGTCTGATGGAAACTTTTTAATCACTTCAAATATCGCTTCTGTTCCACCCGTTGAAGCCCCTATGGCAATAATCTTATCCGTTGCAGTTGTCAGTGGTGCTTTGCTGACTCGCCCCTGTGTGATTTTTCTTTTTCGTTTTCGTATCACATTGGACTTTGAGGCCACCTTAACCTTCATTATAAGCTCAGAAATCATGGCTTCCACAACACTGGCCTGGGCTCTTGATGGCTTTTCCACAAAGTCCACAGCACCTGCCTGGATTGCATCAAATACGATGCCATTTGCAGAACTAACCACGACAACAGGCATGGGATACTGGGGCATTAATTTCTTAAGAAAATCAATACCATTCATTTTAGGCATATTCACATCCAGCGTCATGACATCGGGATGAAGTTTTAGTATGATATCTCTCGCTTCATAGGGGTCTGCTGCCATACCGACAACTTCAATATTTCCATCTGATTCCAGTGCTTTCTTCAGTTGATTCCGAAAAAGCGCTGAATCGTCTACCACTAAGACCCTTACTTTCTTTTGACTGTCTTTATTCATATATTAACCCTTTCTGTAAATAGCAGGCCGAATATACTTAAATCCTGTATTTTCTAAATCAATCGATTCAGAGTGACCGACAAGCAAATATCCACCTGGCTCAAGTGCATCGTTAGAATTTTTTTGTAAGTTTTAACTTCGTTTTCTGATCGAAATAGATCATTACATTGCGGCAAAATATTACATGAAATGGCTTTTTAAAAGGAAATGGATTCATTAGGTTAAAGCGTCTAAACACAACATTGCTTTTGATTTCATCCCGTATTTTTATCATTTCAGACTGGGGAGGAAAAAAATACTTTTTGACCCATGGATCTGGCATTTCCTTTGTTGCTTCTAGTTCATATAGACCACTTCTAGCGTGGTCTAGGACTTGTCTTGAAATATCCGTTCCAAGAACTTTCAGATCCCATTTAGAATAGTCCTTATCAAAATAGTCCATCATGAGCATGGACAAGGTATAGGGTTCATCCCCCGTTGAGCACCCAGCACTCCAAATTCTCAAGTCCTTTGACCGCTGATTGTCTCTTTCCAGTTGGGGTAAAATGACCGCTGTGAAAAACTCAAAGTGCTTTACTTCTCTAAAAAAGAAGGTATGATTGGTTGTGATTCTATTAATTAGCTCTGTGACAGCTCGACCGGATGTATCATTCATGACATAATCAAAATACTCGCCGTAGCTGTCAAATCCTTTTTCAAGGAGAACTTTATTGAGCCTGGACATCACTAAGGTTTTTTTTCTTCTCCGTTAAATTTATGCCGTAATTTTTATATATGTAAACCCTAAGCTGTTCAAACTCTTGATTTGTTATGTTCTTCATGATGTCACTTCCAAACTCAATATGTGCTTCGAATTTTCTATTATAAGCGCTAAGCCTGCGATCCATAAATGGACCACATGAATAATTCACTTGCAATATGAATGTATTTTTCCCTACACCATAATTTGATCATTTGATCAAGGGCTGACCAAGTTGCAAAGTCATGTCACCACCACATTCAACCAGACTGTGGTGGTGACTTTTTTATGCCATTATACAAGTTGCCTACTAGCAAGCTTGTTCATATGATGTAGGGATACATTATTAACAATATTTCCATAGCTTTTATCTAGTACTTGCCAAACTCCTTGTCATCCAAATCTATATGAATGGTTTCTACTTCGTCATCGTCAAGACTTGCATGACTTACTTGCTCTGTATTTTTTAGTTTTTGATAAAGACCCCGAACTTGTTTTATAAGAGCCCATCATATGATTGGAATGACTCTTTTTGAGCTGGAATCTATCGACCATGTCTTTAAGCATCATAGCTTGTGAAGACATTTCTTCACTGGCCGCAGCACTTTCCTCTGCAGTGGCAGAGTTGGTTTGAGTCACTGTTGAAACTTCATCAATACCTTGATTGATCTGTGTGATACTCACAGCTTGCTCTGTGGACGCTGCAGCGATCTTCGTCACTAAGTTGGCTGCATCTGTAACACCTTCAACAATCTTATTTAAGGCTTCCGCTGTGCTATTCGCTATGGTTGTACCGTCATTAACCTGCTCAATGGAGCTTTCAATCAGAGACGTTGTTTCTTTGGCCGCATTGGCACTTCTTGCAGCCAGATTTCTAACCTCTTCTGCGACAACGGCAAACCCTTTACCATGTTCCCCAGCACGAGCGGCTTCAACAGCTGCATTAAGAGCTAGGATATTTGTCTGGAAGGCAATTTCATCTATCACTGAAATAATTTTTGAAATATTGGATGATGACTCATTAATGTTGCCCATGGCATCAATCATACGTTTCATTTGCTTATTGCCTGTTTCAGCGTCTTCTTTGGCTGATAAGGACAGTTCCTTGGCTCGGCTGGCACTGCTTGCATTGTCCTTGGTTTTTTGACCGAGTTCAGTCATAGCTGCAGTGATTTCTTCAATGGAACCAGCTTGTTCAGTCGCACCTTGAGAGAGAGCTTGTGCAGATTTGGATACTTCCTGCGCACCATCAGAGACCTGATCAGAAGCCGTATTGATTTCTGAGAATGTCATGTTGAAAGATTCTACAATGTTAACAAGAGACGCCTTAATCTGCTGGAAGTCACCAACATAATCTCTTTCAACACTAACATTTAGGTTGCCACTGGCCATTTCACCCAGTACATTGTCAATTTCGTCAATGTATTCGGTGAGTGTATTGATCATGGTGTTGGTCGCATTCTTAATTTTTGCATGGTCTCCAGCATAATCTCCCATGACTCTTGCCTTAAGATCACCACGGCTCATTCTACCAAGGACTTCAGCAGCTTCCTCGATTGGAAGAACAATGGTATCAATAGCTGTATTAAAGCCATCCATAATCATTTCCCAGCTACCATGTAGTTGTGTTAGGTCTGCTCTGTGACTTAAATCACCAGCTTGAGCCTTTTGGGTAAGTGTATTGGCCTCACCTAGCATGGTGTATAAAGACGCTCGGACATTGGCTAAGTTGTCAATGAGCTTGCGGAAATCCCCATCAAACTTATTGGTATATGTCGTTCCAGATTGTCCTGTAATATCATCAACATAATCATAGGCTTTTTCATCCCTAGACACGATGCGCTGTAAGTTATTGCCTCGTGACATATTTTCAATATAATCTGAGACATAGTTAATTGGTTCTTCTACAACTTCTACAAATGTGTTCAGTTGGTCCACGAAAGTCTTCCATCCACCAACATATTCATCCGATTCAATTCTAACTGCTAAATTACCAGCTTTTGATGCATCAATAAGTTCTTCCATATCTGTAAGAAGACCCTTTAAGGTGTTTACCATTTTCTCAAAATTAACATTGAGCACATCTTTTTCAGACCTCACTAGAATATCTACATTCAAGTTCCCCTTGGCAATTTCCTCTGCAACTTCAGCCTGAACTTGTATACTCTCAGTCATAGTCTTAAAAGATTTGGCTAGCATGCCCACTTCATCGTTTGAAGTGATATTCAGATCAACATTGACATCTCCTGTTGCAAGGGTTTCAGATGCTTTAGAAAGACTTTTAAGTCTCGTTGTTATACCACGTACTATAATCGTATTGATAACGACGCCTATAAGAAGGGCCACAGCAAACCCCATAACGAGTGAGTTTCTACTGTAGGCTGACAAGGCCACCATGTCAGATGATTTTTCAGCTCCCAGCGCCACGCCTGCTTTGAATGTTTCCGCAGAAACATCAATAAGTGCTTGACCTGTGTCATCTCTTAATACTGCTAAATCACTTAGTTCAACCATGTTCTCTTCAAGACCCATCATGCTGTTCTATAATTCTCAAGAGCCGTTTCTATTTGATTCATCTGTTCTACGTTGGCCTGGTCTTCAGAAGCTGCCGCCAACTCATTTGTATAACTGAGTATTTGATCAAAGTTTGCATAAGCATCAGCAAATATGCTTGTGTCATCAAAAGCTTGAGCTCTTAAGTTTAAAATGCGCGTTTGGTTTGCCAAATTCACTATTTCAGTGATTGCCTCTACCTTCCAAATTCTCATGCTCAAATTTTCTGCAGTGTCACCTGCCGATGCTTGATTTCTTAATTTTGCAAACATATTGCTTTTGTATTCTTCTGCTGTTGAAACAAAATTTTGCGCACTTGTATCAAGGGCACTTCGAGTTTCAACCACATCTGCAAACTCAGCTTCCGTTTGAGCAATCAGTTCACTGTATGTACTGTATTCCTGCTCGATGCTCTCCACTCCAGTGCCTAATTTTACAAGCTGTGGATTTTCTACAGATAGGTTTTTGGCATTCTCAATACTAACCTTCGCCTGCGCCATTGCCGCTTTGGCTTCATCAAGATAAAGCTGATTGCCTGTTAAGCCATACCCTCGCATAGCATACATGGTGTTCAGCATGAATGTTTCAATATCTGCTGTTTGTTCAATCTCCGGTATAATGGCTGTATCAATTTCTGTACTCTGCACATCTATTTGAACAAGATTTCTATAAGAGAACAAAAGCACAGCCAGTATAATAACCAGCATGATACCAATACCGAGCGAAATTTTTCTTCCTATTTTCATATTATTAAGCATTCTATACCTCCTCATTCCACTGTGTTAAACAGATCAGTCTCTGTTTGATTCAGAAGTCTAAAACAATCTAGGAGGATCACTGGCTCATCTTCATATTTCCCTATTCCCGCAATGAATTTTTTATCTGATTCATTTTCGAATCCTGGTGGTTCAGATATTGTGTCTTTTGGTATTTGACTTACTTCTAAAACGCGATCCACGACAATCCCAACTGGTGTACTTCTCATGTCCAGAACAACAATACATGTCCTTTCATCATAATCACGATATTCTTTTCCAAACCTTAAACGAACATCCATCGTTGGAACGATCTTGCCTCTAAGGTTTATTACGCCCTGTACATACTCCGGCTGAAGGGGCACTTCCGTAATTTCTTGAATACCTATAATGTCATCTACATATTGTATCTCTAGCCCGTAAGCATCACCGTCTATTTCAAAGGTTAAATATTTGCCCTTTTGTGTGTCTACCACTTCAGACATTTTCCATCCTCCTTACGATTTGACAAGGCCCGCCGGATCAAGTATTAAGCTTATTCTTCCATCCCCTAAAAGTGCACATCCTGATATGCCATTAACTTTTTGAAGGAAACTAGATAAGCTTTTTACAACAACCTGTTGCTCTCCTAAAATGGCATCTGCAAACAGAAGTGATACATTGCCGTCATACTCTGTCATAATTAGTATGCCATCGTCAATATTGGTACACTCGGTCCCAATGCCAAACCGACTGTGCAATCTTTGAATAGGATAGCAAACCCCTCTTATCATACACATTTCATGTCCTTCAGGGTCTACAATAACCTTATGTTCCTTGGCACTAAAGGATTCTTTAATGGCGGTTATCGGCAAAACAAAAATCGATTTGCCAACAGACATCATCATGCCGTCAATAATGGCTAGGGTCAGAGGTATTCTAATGGCAAACTCAGAACCTTTTCCCACTTCACTGTCAACGACAATGGTTCCACCAAGGGCCTCCACATTTCGAGCCACAACATCTAGACCCACACCTCTTCCAGAAAACTCTGTCACCTGGTCTTTGGTTGAAAATCCTGAATGGAACAAGAAATTGTAGATATCCTTATCGGAGTATTCATCTCGAGGCTTCATTAATAGCCCCTTATTTTCAGCCTTGCTTAATATTTTTTCGGGGTCTATGCCCTGTCCGTTGTCTTTCACTGTTATCCAAACATCCCCGCCAGAATGCTTGGCTTCAAGGACGATTCTTGCCCTGTCCATTTTTCCTTTATTTTCCCGATCTTCATTGGACTCTATGCCATGGTCAATGGAATTCCTGATAATGTGCATGAGCGGGTCTCCAATTTGCTCAATCACATTCTTATCCACTTCCGTTTCTTGACCCCTGAGTTCAAAATCAATATCTTTTCCAACTTTTTTTCTTCATGTCGCGAACCAAACGACTCATTTTCTGGAATGTCATTGCAAGGGGCATCATTCGAATGGACATGACTATATCTTGAAGTTCGTTTATAATAATTCGATGCTGCCTGACGGCCTTGTCAAAGTTCTCAAGGTGCATTTCTGTCAAATCTGGATTTCGAGTGACCATAGATTCAGAGACCACAAGTTCTCCTACCAAGTCCATAAGTTTATCAACTTTTGGTATGCCCACGCTAATATAGCTTGCGCGCTTGTCTGGACTTCCCGCTTTGTGTTTGCTGTTTTTTTCGGTTTTACCCCTGCAGATTTGACTTTTGGTCTTTCTTCCTTGCGCCTCTTTTTGTCTTTTTTCATTTTCTTTTTTCATCAGCATTTTTTTACAGTGTCAGACCCTTCATCTGTTTCTTCATCCTGGTCATCTGTTAAATCAAGGGTCTCTGCATCATCTTGCACGGCTTCTTGATCGTTCTCAGCCTTCATTTCTTTCATTTCTTTTATTTCTTCTTCCAGTTCATTTTCTAAATCTTGGACAGCCTGATTCGTCTTGTCCTCGTTTTGTCCGCCACTGTCATCCAGTCCCAAATACCGTCTAAGCGCTTTTTCATACTGATCATTGTTAAGTTGTTGAATCCGCATATCTTCAGCAAAAGCCACCGTTTCAAAATAACTTCTAACAGCCTCATCTGATTCAGCTGTTCTAAAAATCATTTGGAAACCACTTTCCTTTATGTATTCAATGGCATTTTCATCTTCTACAATTTCATGGGGAATATGCAAGATATCCTCTGCTTGATCCTTAAAACCATGAACCACTGAAAAAGCTCTAATGTTCTCCATTTCACAGCCACTTGAAAAACGAAAGACGACTTCATAAGCACGCATACCACTTGAGCGCTCACCGGTCGTCTTCTCTTCTCCCTTAACTGGGGCTATATAATATTTCTGGTTATCCTGTTTCGTATCATCTGCTTTGTCTGCTTCTACTTGTGCATCATCTGAGTTTATAAAGATTAGAGAATCTAGGTATTCTTTGATTTCGTCAATGAGGCTCTGAGGTTTCTCAAGAGGATCTTCCCCACTTTGCAACTGGTGTATGCTGGTCTTAATGTGGTCTATACCATCAAGAACAAGATCTGTTATTTTTTCATAGTCTGGCTGGACCGACTCCGTTTTTCTGAGATAGTCAAATAAATCCTCTGTGATATGAGCGAGTTCAGCTATCCCTTCAAACATCATCATCATGGAGTTGCCCTTTATGGTATGCATAATTCTAAATATCTCTTCCATACCTTCCGAAAGGTCTCCAGAGACCTCGCTATCCATAATGAGCTGTTCCAGACGATCAATCAACTGTATGGTCTCATAAATATACATCTCGAGCATGGGCTCAAGCTTTGGTGTATCTGTCATATTCTCACCTCTCTTTTGAACAGGTCCATTACACCAATTTCTTTACAACTTCTATGATCTGTTTGTCTTCAAATGGTTTTATAATAAAATTTGAAGCGCCATATTGAATAGCATCCCTGATCATATGTTCCGTTCCCATTGCAGTAATCACCACAATTTTTGCGGATGGATCAATGTCCATAATTTCTCTAATGGCATCAATACCTGATTTTCCTGGCATATTAATATCCATCGTCACAACATCTGGCTTTAACTGTTCGTATAATTTGACAGCCAAATAACCATCTTCAGCTTCAATCACTTCATAGTCTTCACCCTCTAGAATAAGTTTTAATGAGTTTCTCATAAATTCTGCGTCATCCACTACTAATATTTTTTTCATAATATCCACCAACCAATTGTTTGTCCTTAAGTCGTATACCCAATGTAATTCCAATGAACACATTTAATCCTATACCATAAATATAATTTTATACCATTCTAACACTTGTTTGATTTTTCCTGATGTAATATTCAGGCAGACCAATTAAATCGGCAACATTATAGTAAACTCAGCAAACTCACCTTCTTCTGAATTCACATCAAGTTTCCCTGAATGCTTGTTCACAATAATGTCATAAGAAATACTCAGTCCTAGGCCAACGCCTTCACCAATATCTTTCAAAGAATAAAATGGTTTGAATATATCTTTGATCACTTGGCTGTCTATTCCAGTGCCATTGTCCCGAATTGTGCATCCGATATAATTATCCTTTTGAAAAGTCTTTATTTTAATGATCCCCCTATGCATGTCATCCTTTCTTTTAATGGAATCTAAGGCATTCATTAAAATATTAAGGAGGGTCTGGTTTATTTGATACCCAATTGCACGTACACTTGGCAACTTTTTATCTAAATCCAGTTGTAAATCTGCTACAAATTTCATTTCATTTCTTGTGAGGACAACCAGATTATCGATCCCATCGTTTAAATTATAATCTTCATAGGCCTCAAGCTGGTCCACCCTTGAAAAAAATCGAAGTCCATCAACAATTTTCCGAACCCGGTTCAGACCATCATCAGTGTCCTTATATAAATCTTCTAGGTCTTCTCTTATGAATTCGAGCTCTGTTTCAAGTTTGAGACTCTTCATTTCTTTTTTTATATCACTTGTTTCAGGAATATAGCCTGAAGCGTTCTCACATAATTTTTCCATACTCTCAATATACTCTTCAAATGTCTTGATATAGTCCTTAATGACATTGAAGTTACTCATGACAAATCCAAGGGGATTGTTTATTTCATGGGCAACACCTGCTGCTAAATGGCCCATGCTGGCCATTTGCTCTTGTTGGATAAGCTGGAGTTGGGTCTCTTGTATTTTTTTCATTGAGTGCCATGAGTTTTTTCATTTTGAGCCTGCATGGTCCTCATAGAACTTGAAACCTCTATTTCAAGCTCTCTTTGATGAATGGCATTTTGAATACGTGCTATGAATTCATCTGCATCAATTGGTTTACCAATATAGTCTGACGCACCAAGCTGAAAGCAATCTCTCATATAGGATTTGTCTGATAAGGATGTAAACATGATAACCTTCAGTGATTTGCTAATATCCCTGTCTTTAAGTTTAACAAGGACATCCATACCACTAAGCCCAGACATGATAATATCCAGTATCATAATATCTATATCCACTTGATCCAGTAGACTCAAAGCTTCTTTGCCTGATGCCGCTTTAAATATTTCCACATCTATTTTGTTTTCCCTCAAGACATCTTCAGCCATTTGTCTGATAACTCTTGAATCATCTACAATTAGAATCTTCATGAAATCACTCCAAATCCTCAGAAATAGGAAGCTTTATTGTGAAGCACGTGCCCTTACCCTCTTCTGATTCCACTTCTAGCACGCCACTGTGTTGGTCTACGATTATGTCCCACGCAATACTAAGACCCAGCCCCGTTCCAATGCTCTCGGGTTTGGTTGTATAAAATGGATCATAAATGGTTTCTATTTTCTTCTTAGATATGCCTATTCCGTCATCACAAATTTTACAACACACATAGGCTCCGCAAGTGTAGGTCTTTATAGACAACTGACCCATATTGCCCTGATGTTTCTCTTTTATAGCGTAAACAGCGTTTACGATCATCCCAAGAATCACTTGATTGATCTTACTGCTATGAGCCTTCACAAGGGGAATCTCCCCATAATCAACATCCAATTTGGCATCATATTTGAACTCATTTCTCGAAAGGGTTAAAGTTCGCTTTATCCCTTCGTTTAAATCGTACTCTATGACGTCATCACCTTCTCTAGCAAACGTTTTAGCCATTCACTATATTGAGTATTCGCTCCATCCCCTCATCGACATCAACAAATAAATCTTCAATATCAGTCAATATAAAGTCCATATCGCGATTTTTATAAAGCTTTCTAAGCTGATCAATAACCTCGTTTTCCTCATGGCCCCTTATGGCTTCTTTAAACTCTTTTACAACCGTGGTGATGTCTGAAAAATAATTGTTGAGAGTGTCAAAATTACTTTTTATATAGCCTAGCGGATTAAAAATTTCATGGGCCACACCTGCTGCCAAGTGGCCAATACCTGCTAGCTTCTCTTGATTTATGAGTTTATGAGACACCTCTGTGTCCCTATCTTCTGAACTATGCATATCCTTCAAAGCAATAATGGCACATTTTCTTGAAGTACAGACTATTGATCCAATATGTATACTCACATCAATGCTATGTCCATGTATTTCTATTTGAATGTCTTGCATAGTGTTTGTCACATTGTCTTCTAGCGAAGCCTTTAACCAGGTTTTTAATCTTTTTTGATCCTCATTTTTGAATAAGTCAATCAACTCTTCGGTTCTTACAATTTTCCTATCAAAAACACGACCAAACTCAATATTCTGTTCATATACATATTCACCGTCACAAACAACAATAGGAACAGGCATGAAATTGATGAATTCATGTTCATAGAGCATGAAAAAACCCCTTTCAGTTATCTAAAACTTAATCTATTATAGCTCTGTGAAGTCATTGGCTTTTGTCCACCACGTCTTCACTTGAAGTTTCAATATCCGGTATGTTTAGGGGCTCAAGTTCTATTTCAAGAATTAGAAGAACCTTGTCTCCCTTATATGTCACCTGTAAGCCTCCGCCAAGTGAGCGCATTAAATGATCTAGGAGAGTCACATTAACATAACGGACAAGCTCATTTATTTCATGCATTGGCCTCGTTTCGTCTATAAGAAACGTCAGCTTACACATGGGTGTTTTGCTCACTAAATAAATGTCGCTCTGCTTTACAACCACATTATAAATATTTCCAGATTGACACTTGAGTATATTCAAAAAAAGTTTCTTAAATACAAAAAGGAGAAGTTTGAAATTGGCTCTATACTCTCCTGCTGTCCCTTTAATACCAATGAAACTCACGTGTCTAGCATGCATATTGGGGTCGTACTTAATATCAGGATGTTGGGAAGCAAAAACAATTTGATTGATTTCACTTGAAAACTCAAAAAAATCCATGTTGGTAAACTCAGAAGGAAAATACTGTGCCATGTCTGCAAAAATACTGGCAATTTGCTTGACCACAGTGTTGTATTCAACAATAGTGAGTTCGCCATTAACGAGTCGCCTGCTCATATTGGAGATCATAGAAAATGAGTCCCGCTGAATATTAAAAACCTCATCAAAGTCTCTTTTTATTGACCTGAGTTTTTCATCATTTGATTTCAAAAGTTTTTGATAGAGCTCATTCTTTTTTGATACGGATTTTCTGAGCATTTCATTTTCGAATTTTACATTATAATAGTTTAAGGCGTCATTTATAACTTTTTTAAACTCATTCTCAAGGTCCCAAGGTTTGGTAATAAACTTATAAATATCAACTTGATTGATGGTCGCAAGCACTTGGGGCAACTGAGTATAACCAGACAAGACAATTTTCACAGTATCCGGATATTCCCGCTTAACTTGATGGAGAAGCTCAAGGCCACTCATTCCAGGCATACGCATATCTGTAACGATGACGTTCACTTCATTTCTTTTCATGATTTTAAGCGCTTCTTGACCACTGCTGGCAAATAATTTTTTGTATTTTTCTCGCATAAGTCCACGTTTGAGGGATTTTAAGATATTCTCTTCATCATCAACGAAAAGGACTGTATTTTTACTTAGATCAGTTTCCATAATTTTGCCCCCCCCTTTCACTTATGTCAACGAAACTTTTTCCAAGTTCCTTAGTAAACTCATCAATTACTCTATTTAAGTTATCCTCTTCAATACGCAAATAGTCTAAAACATCAACTTTTAGGGCCTGTGAAGAAGACTGGTCATCAAGCATTTTCCAAGAATAATAATTGGCAATATGCACAACACAAACCAGTTCCTTGTTCATAACGGCGTCATTGAGCGGGTCGTGATGGAACAAAGCTGCCTCAATAATTGGGACAGGTATTTCCCACCAGTTCAATAGATAACCACCTATTTTTTGATGGTCAACACCGATGGTCTCATTCTCTATTTCCACTATGCTCTTATTTGGATTTTCTTTCATAATATTTAGAGCCTCTTTAAACTCTTCCATGAAATACTGATAAATAATAACCCGACCAATATCATGAAGCAGGCCTGCAGATGCAAACATATTTGGCACCTTCTTGAAAAGGCACTTCTGATATATGGCATTCATAAGTCGGTTGGTCAAATTGACATGTTCCCACAACATTCTTTGCAAGTCCCTGTCAATTCCTAGACTGGTAAAAATGCCATTGGATAAAACAATATTTTTAACATTTATGAGCCCAATATACATAATTGCTTGGGAAATTGATCCGGTTTTGGCACCATAAAAAGCCGAATTGGCTACCCGAAGCAATTTGCTGGCTATAGACTGATCCTCTTCAAGTTTTTTAGCAATGGCTTCAATGTCGGCGTTTTCTTCAACCATACGACAGAGCTCAGCATATAAATCAGGGACAGTGGGCAGTTCATCTAAATTATTGATCAAATTTAGGAGCTTTTTGTCTTTAAGAATATCTTCCAGTTCAAAGAGGCGATCAATCAAAGATGTCAGTTCCTTATTGTCCCAGGGTTTGAACAAATATAATTTTGCAAGGTTATCTTCTAGAGCACTATAAATTTTTTTATTGTCTGTATAACCACTCAGTGCCACCCTAAGGGTAAGTGGGGACTCTGATTTAACTTGTCTTAAAAGCTCAAGTCCATCCATTTCGGGCATTCGAATATCAGTCACAAGCAGATCAAAATCATTGGATTCAATAAGCTGGAGAGCCTTTTCTCCGCTTTCAGCAAAATGAACTTCATAGTCACTGCTGACAAATAATCGTTTCAACGCACGCAGTATTTGCTTTTCATCATCAACAAATAATATTCTCTTCATACCAAGACCCCCGGTAATGATTCATATTCATATAGGATTGCATAATATACGGATTCATTCTCTCATTCATGTTTTCCATGCAATTAATATTATTCTTACCCAATAAATTTCAAATAATACACACGAAAGAACCTGAGAACAGGGGCTTATATTGCATTTTTTTTCAAAACTTGCCTTTACACATAGCACATGAGTGTGTATAATGAACTAAATTTATAAATATTCGTTCGTGTTTACGAACATATTGTAGTGTGACACAGAGGCCGCGGTTGTTATGAGTACCTTTAGGGAAAGGGGCTACCGCCGAAGCGTATTGATTACGTTGGGACCATACTTAATAGGTATGGTACTGTCTGTTATTCGCGTACCCAGCGAGTATAAGGAGTGCTGTCTCACACGGGGTAAAAGGTTTTTTTATTCGTATGCCTCAAAAGCAGACTGGCCCTTTTACGCCTATCTGCTTTTTTTAATACAAAAAAACAGGGCTTCAAGGAAAAATCATCCCCCGACGCACACTTCATTCTGAAAATATAAGGGCATAAGACACCCAAAGACTAAGTAATTTATATGGAGCGATAGAGTTCATCTAAGTACTCACACAATTCATAAGTCTTTGGCGAACTGGAGGAAAAATATGAGACGACTAGGAACAATGCGCGTCAATGACATGGGGAATCTAGAAATCGGCGGCTGTGATGCTGTCACTCTGGCAAGAAAATATGGAACCCCTCTTTATGTCATGGATCAAGCCACAATTGAAGAAAACTGTAGAACGTATAGCTCGACATTTACACATCCAAAAATACAAACAGAAGTGATTTATGCATCCAAAGCCTTCTTGACCCTATCCATGTGCAGGCTTATTAAAGAAGAGGGGCTCTCCCTTGATGTTGTTTCAGGTGGTGAGCTTTATACAGCTATGCAAGCTGACTTCCCGGCCGAAAAAATATACTTTCACGGCAACAATAAAACCGTTGACGAGCTTATTATGGCCCTTAATTACGGGGTCCGTCGAATTGTTATCGACAATGAGAATGAAATTGAAATTCTTGAATATCTATGCTCTGAACTGGATAAGTCTATAGAGGTGCTTATTCGACTTAACCCAGGTATTGAAGCCCATACGCATGAATATATCCAAACAGCAAACAATGACTCTAAGTTTGGAATCTCCATTCATAGCGACCACATTTGCTCTGTCATCAACAGACTGACAGACTCCTATTTCATTGACTTGAAGGGGTTTCATTATCACATTGGCTCACAAATTCTTGATGCTGAGTCATTCACTAAAGCCATCGACACAATGATGGACTTTCTTGATCATACAAGAACTGAGTGTAGCTACACAGCCCTTGAACTCAATCTTGGTGGCGGATTTGGTATTTACTATTCAGAAGCCGATACACCACTTGATGTTGGTGGTATGATGAAGCAAATATTTAATACAGTGCTTTCCAAATCAAAAGCGCTCAAGTTCCCACTTCCAAAGCTTCTCATTGAACCAGGACGCGCCATTGTCGGAAATGCAGGCACAACCCTTTACAAGGTTGGTGGCATTAAAGAAACCTATGGTGGCAGAACCTTTGTCTTTGTTGATGGGGGCATGGCTGATAATCCAAGAACAGCCCTTTATGATTCCGTTTATGAAGCTGCAATTGCCAACAAAATGACCCTGGATATTTCAACAAAATACACTGTAGCAGGCAAGTGTTGTGAATCTGGAGACATTCTAATTCGAGAAATTCATCTCCCTTCTGCAGAACGAGATGATATTCTGGCCATTGCAAGCACAGGCGCTTATAACTACTCAATGGCAAGCAACTATAACAGACTTAGAAAGCCTGCTGTGGTTTTTGTAAAAAACGGGCATTCTCAACTTGTTGTTAAGCGTGAGACCTATGAAGACATTCTGAGAAATGACATTTAGGAGGTAGGAATATGAATAATCTATATGTCGTTAAATATGGCGGTACTTCCGTTGGGAGTATTGAAAAAATAAAAGAAGTGGCAACGCGCCTAGTGGAGCGCAAAACCCAAGGAGACAATCTGGTGGTTGTGGTGTCTGCCATGGGAAACACAACCAATGCCCTAGTTGAAATGGCAAAGGAAGTCTCACCAGAACCATGTCACCGTGATATGGATATGTTGCTTTCCACAGGCGAGCAGGTTTCTATTTCTCTACTGAGCATGGCTATAAAATCCCTGGGACACGAATCTGTTTCCTATACTGGCCCTCAGGCTGGTATCATCACAGACAACTCCCATACTAGGGCACGAATCAGCCAGGTGGATAATGCGAAAATATCTGGTGCCTTGGAAAATGGGAAAATTGTTATAATTGCCGGTTTTCAAGGTGTCACCGAAGAAGGAGAAATCACCACACTTGGACGAGGTGGGTCAGATACAACAGCTGTATGCCTCGCTGCCAGCTTAAATTGTCCCTGTGAAATATATACAGATGTTGACGGTGTCTATTCTATTGATCCAAGGGTCTACCCACAGGCTAAAAAACTGGACTACATTTGCTACGATGAAATGCTGGAGATGGCAAGTCTTGGTGCAAAAGTTTTAGAAACGAGAGCTGTTGAACTTGCCAGCAAATTTCAAGTGCCCCTTACGGTGGCCCTGAGCACAGGCAATTATTCTGGTACGCTTATAAAGGAGAGAGACATAGAGATGGAAAAACGCGTCGTTACAGGACTGACTATAGAAGACAACTGCCTTATGGTATCACTTAACCGAATTCCTTTTGAATCTAAAAATATCACTGAAATTTTTGCACGCCTCGCAGGCAACAATGTTTTTGTTGATATGATCAGTCAAACAGCCCCATATAATAGCTTTGTCAATGTTTCATTCTCAACGTATGAATCTTCTAAGCACCAAGTGAAAGAGATTGTTCACAATCTAAAAAAAGACTACCCTACCCTTGATTACTTGATTGACGCCAGTGTCATAAAGCTGTCTGTCGTGGGTATAGGTATGCTAAGTCAATCGGGTGTAGCAGCTGATTTATTCAGACTCTTCTCTGATAACAATATTGATTTTTATCAAGTAACGACATCAGAAATTAGTATCTCCTATACGATCGATGCAAATGATAAAGATCGTGCTGTTGAAATTATTGCACAACATTTCAACCTATAACATGCCCTCAAATGCAAAATGCAATCATATAGGAACTTGCAAGGCTAGGTCCGCATCCAAATCTAATGGATCATTCTCTCACTCATGATCTGGATTTGCAAGTTTCTCAAACAAGAAAGAGTCACTAGGACAACTATAAATAGTTGTATAGTGACTCTTTTTTTGTCTTTATAAGCTGGCTGTTTTAGTCTGTTCCCGACTCTTGTCCTCCCCTAAAAATGCCACGAATTTCTTGACCAGTTCCTTATCAAACTGGGAGCCTGCACTGGCTTTTATATGTTCTATTGCTTCTTCTTTTGTCCACGCTCCCCTATATGGCCTATCGCTGGTTAAGGCATCGAACACATCTACAATTGCAAAAATTCTAGCAGATAGTGGAATTTTTCTACCCTTAAGACCTTCAGGATACCCATTTCCGTTATACCACTCATGGTGGTAATAAGGAATAAGTGCAGCTTCTTCTAGAAAGCTAATGGGTTTTAACAATTTTTTGGCATAGACAGGGTGCAGTTTCATCTGCTCCCATTCTTCTCGATTTAAGGGGCCTTTTTTATTAAGGATTGTATCCGAAACCCCTATTTTACCTATGTCATGCATAAGGCATCCATACTTAAAAGCTTTCATATCCATGCCGATATAGCCAAGATATTCTGCAAACTCTATCGCCAACTCTGTCACCCGGAAGGTGTGTCCTTCTGTTGCAACATCCCTAATCTCCAAGGCTCTTGACCAGCCCTCTATTGTGCTGTCATATGCGTTAACAAGCTCCTCATTCTTATCGATAATACTTTGATAGAGCCTATTGGTTTCAATAGCCACAGCGGCTTGATTGCCAATGGTTTGAAGAAATGACACATGCTCTTTGTCTGGAATCTCTTTCCCACGAACAAAGGCTTCAAAGACACCGATGAATTTATCTTTAGCATGAAGAGGCACCATATATGCATGTCTAAAGCGCTCAATTCGCATTCTGGTTTTTAGGTCCGGACAGGTTTTAAAATGTATGTCGCCAAGATGCATGGGAAGCTTCTGTGGGTGAACAAGCATGGCCATCCACTCAAGGGAAATCTTGACACTTAGCTTTTTGAAGTCAGGGCCTGAAAACCCATGTCCCGTGAAATAATCTAGCTGTTGTGTTTTATTATCAAATAACATGACATCCACTGCATCGACCTCAACTGTATCCAGTGTCTGTTGGCAAACCGTATTAAGAACTTCAACAAGATCAGTGCTTCGCAGTATTGCCATGTCTATTTCACGAAGGGCTTTTAACTTTTTGTTTTGAATTTTAAGTTCATTTTCATTAACAACCCGACTGGTTATATCGTTTGACATGATAAGAACCCCTTCGGGTACTTTCTGAAGGACCAGTTCAAACCACCCCTTGCTTTGGTCAGGATAATCAAACTCGTTGACCATGCGTGAAGGCATCCCATAGTCCATACAATTTTTCAATTTTTATAAATAGTTCGCTGTCTTCAATACCAGGATAGCATTCCATCATGGTACGACCTATCAGCATGGGTCTAGACATTTTACTCTGCCTAACCACAGCGTCATTTAAATAAACATACCTATATTCTTCATCTATTACCTGGCAACCTTCCAGTAAATAGTCAAACACTTTATAGCGTTCATCGTCACTATGGTACATTTTCTCACCACCAATTCTAGGGAATAAATGTTACACCATTTTATAAATACCACAAAACTGGTGACGTAATCGGTTTTAGATACCATTGTTGAATTTTATTGCCTCTCCATTCTACTTTTAAAGGCAATTAGAGCCTTACGTCTACTCATGGCTATAGGATGTATGCAAATAAGTAAATTTATATGCATACTATATCAAGTAGGGGTGGTTGATTAGTTCACCCACCTTCATTCGTTCTATCGCTTTTGGATGAACTCTGAACTTAGTTTTCCTTTTGTAAAAGTAAGAAGTCATAGCTTAGAACTTTAACCCTTCTATCAGATTTCTCGTCACCGCGCCCCCTTGCCTTTGACTATACAATTCTCACCACTAGGGTGTGTTCGTGATTTTCACCCGTTAGATTGTGCCCATGCTGGGCACTCCATAAAAAAACAGACTTTGGTCTGAAACCAAAGTCCGTTTTTCTGGTATTAAACTTACACTTAATTAATTGATTAGTTATTTTCCATAATGCTCTTAACATAGAAGCAGCTTCTGCTCTTGTAGCAGTTTGCTTTGGACGGAATGAACCATCTGTGAAGCCACCAACAATTTCATGGTAACGAGATGCATATACAGCTTCTCTTGCATACTCAGAGATAATTAGATTATCAACGAATAGCTCTCCACTTCCACTCATAACTTCGTCATTTTGTAGATTGTATGCTTTTGCCATCATTACAGCCATATCTTGGCGAGTGATAGTAGCGTCTGGTGCAAAGTTTCCTTCACCAACACCACTTATAAGACCATTAATCGCTGCAACACCAACTGCATCATAGTACCATGCATCTTCAGATACATCTTTAAAGTTACCGTTTAGTTCGCCTTCAAGACCTAGCATATTTACTAGGTAAGAAGTAAATTCAGCACGTGTGATGTTTTCATCAGGCTTGAAGCTGCTGTCAGTTCTACCAGCAGTAATTTGGTTTGCAGATAACATTTCAATTGTTTCCTGCGCCCAGTGACCAGTAACATCATCGAACTTTACATTTGCCTTTAGTACCGCATACTTACTAAAGTGAGGTGTTTCAAACACTGCTACACCGTCAATAATTTGTGATGGAACATGCTCCCATACTTCCGCTTCTTCGTCATAAACGAATACGCTTAGTAAGTGAGCTTGTGTTTTTAGCATATCAACCATTTCAGATACGTCGATAGTCAGTTCTGGTTTTTCAGCACCGATTTCGATGTCTTCAGAACCTGATTTGAACTCGATTTCGTATACGTCTGAGATGATGTCAGCGTTTACGCCTGCTTCTGTTTTTGCGCCTTTAATTCCCTTAACTTCTTCACTAGATAGAGTTCCGTTTTCAATAACAATATCTTGCTCCTCAAAATCTGCTAGCATTTCAGCTGGGATATTAAATGATAGTTCGCCCATTTCAATTTCGACTTCAGCCCCAGATTCTTTTAGTGCGTCTAAACTTTCCTTATCGAATGAAATTTTTTGATCTTCTTCTGATACTGGAACACTTACATTGATAACTGGCTTCAGTTCTGAAGCAGCTTTTGTAAGTCCACCTTCAACAAGATCTTTTCTCAATTTAGCAAATGTTTTGACAGACGCTTTAAGCGTTTCTTCAAGTTCAGCTTTTGTTACAGTTTTTTGTGCAGAATCAAGCTTCAACTTACCATTTTGCTTAAGCGCTTTCTTTGCAATATTAATTGCACGTTTATTTAGTTCGCTTGCATTTTCAGGAGATTCATCTACCTGAAGAGCACTACCAAGTGTATCTTTAATCATTGCTGTAGCAACTTCAGCTGCTTCTTCACCTGTTAAGTCTGGTTTTTCAAGAAGTGCTTCCATTGTTTCATCTAGTTCTTTTGCTAACTCAGCCATTTCCTTCTTAGTCATTTCTGACGCTTTCAGACCTTGACCAATTTGCTTAGCCGCCTCAGCAATAGATTTTGCAGCTTCTTTCGCTTCTTTTTGATCTTTCTTAATTGCTTTTAGTTCTTCACGAGAAGCCTTGGCATTTTGAATTTTCTCTTCTTTAATTTGCTCTTTTGTTTTTGTTTCTGTTTTTGTTGCTCCACCTGAATTGTTAGACGAGCGATCGTCTTTGTCTTTTTTATCTTTTTTATCTTTGTTGCTATTTGTGTTTTTATCTTTGTTGTCTGGTTCAACTGGTTTTTCATTAATGGTAGCGTTCATTAAAGTCACCGCTTCACCATATGTTATCTTAGAAAGATTCTTTACTTTCCAGTCAACACCATGCGTTTTTAGTTGTTTCAACACATTTTCATACTTAGTTACTTCTATATCATTTGCTGATAATTTCGCCACAGCCATCATTCTTGCATCAACTGGTTTGTCTACACCAAATGTGCCATCACCCATACCAGCTGTCCAGCCTTGATAGAACGCATACCATACATAAGATGCAAACCAATCAGTTTCTTTTACATCTGAGAAATCTGCTGGAATTCCAAATGAGTATGCGTGATTCTTGCGACCATTCATACGAGCGATCATAACCATAAACATTTGTCTGTCCAATGTATCAGTATCTTTATACGCAGGAATCTTTGTTTCATATTCAACTTGAATCATAATTGGGTCATGGTCAGAACTTCTGCCAGATGCCGCTGTTACCATTGAGTTGGCATTAACAATATCAACCTCTGTTTTACCAACCATATTATTAGTAACTAGTATATGATCTAATACTTGTGAATTACCATTGTGAACATATGTGATTCTTTCATTCACTGGAAGTTTTTCAATCATATTTGTAAGAATGTTTTCTTTATCCTCACCCTTTAACACATCAAGTGTCTTTGAATACTCGTAATCATTTAAATCACCAAGTACGACTACATTTGCATCCGGTGTATCCGCTATAACAGTGTCGATAAACGCATTAATTGCGCTTGCTTGACCATGTCTCTTTGCTTCAGAACCTTTTATCGGTGGCTGGTTAGGACCAAACTCACCTTCATCACCACGCTTAGAACTTAAATGATTTGCTATAACAATAACTGATTTTCCATTAAATACGAACTCTGTTGCAAGAGCACGTCTTGTACTTGCAAAATTTTCGTCTGTTGTTGCAACACGTCCTGGATTGTTCACTAAATGACCATCTACAAACTTAACATCTTCTGTATTTGATCCTACTGGTGCATCATGTAAAAATACACGATCTTCATTATAAAGGTATCCTACACGGATATTGCCACCTGGCTCTCCACCTTCTTTTAACTCCACAGGTTCAATATCTACATACTTGTAGTTTACAGGTATATCTCTATTTGCGTTAATGGCTTCGATCAGAACTTTAGCATTTTCATCTGCTGAAGTAATGCCATCTCCTTTTTCACCATTTTTGGCACCGTTATTATCTTGCATTTCAATTAATGCAACAATATCAGGTGTCTTTAACTGTGTTGCTATAGTGTGAGCTATTTTTATTTGTTTTACCAGGATTATCTTTTTCAACACCTTGATGGAAGTTTTCTATATTAAATGAAGCTATCGTCAACTTATCATATGAAGGTTGGATATCAGTATTTTTAACCTTTAGACCTCCATCAATCAAAGATGGCAATGATTTAGTATTAAGAATTTTATATTTACCAAAACCGAAACTCATAACACCAACAATTGAGTCACTGAACTTATCTCCAACTTTTGGAGCTAAAGACGAATCATAGTAAGTCTTTGAACCACTAGTTATGGGAATTATCACATCATCAATATGGATTATCTCAGGATTGTGATCTGTAGCTGTTGCTTTAACACCACCGTATGGTGTTCTGCTATCAGAAGAAGCTTCGCCATTATCTGCTAAAACAGCATATTCTCCATATTTTTCTGTTACACCTACAACTACCGGGTCATTTACTTTAACATACATACCTTCGAGTGATTCGAAGAAGTCTAGCGCATCACTTTCAGGCTCATACTTAGTGTTTCCATCATCATCAATATGACCAGTAATAGGAGCTCTACCACCCTTTCCAAGAACGGTAGCTGACGGAAGATCATTATTACTTGATACAACTGATATAGTTGGATCAGTGATCATCGTTTCATAATTATCTGGATCGTAAATACCATTTTTCAACTCTTTAACGGTACCACTAACTATTACCATATCGCCAATATAATAGCCTTTGGTGTCAGTAGTTTTAACAAAAATACCTTCAGATGTTCCAACTTTATCATCTACTTTGTTATCAGGTGTTGAATATAAATACCTTTTTGATTGCGATCTTTATATGAAACCGCTGTTACAATGCCTTTTACATTTGACACTTTTTGATCTTTTAGTGGTGATTCGTGCCCTTCACCTTGAATATCATGAATATAAGTAAACTCCCCAAGTTCATATTCATATTTACGTACAGGTGAATTTCCTAAGCCATCTTTTACTGCAATAGCTTTAATTGCTAATGTATTCTCATCAATAGTAATAGGATTACTGTCGTTATAAAGTATTCCTGTTTCAGGAGTAGGATTATCAATTGTGCCATCTTTACCCGGTAGATAGTATATTGATGCCCCTTCTGTTTCTGACGACAGTTTAATCTTTGTACCAACTTCGATTTTAACTTTTCCTGTTTTATCTCCTTGAGAAGCTTCTACAGGATACGTTTTAGTAGTACTCCAAAGCACATCTTCACTGTCATCTCTTGTGAAAATCGTATATTTACCATAGTTGTACTTAATAAGACCTACGATAAACTCGTAATCTTGACCAACATCCAGATCATCACCCACAGTATTTACAATAGCTGTACCTGATGAATCTTTAAGAGTAAAGTTCTTCTTACCATCTACCGATTCAACATGAACATTTCTCACTTTGATTAGTTGACCTTCATGTGTTTCATTTACTTCATTACAAGAAACTACTTTTGGTTCTGGAATACCTGGTTTTCCTACTATTTCAACAGCCTCTAATGACTCGGGGTGAATTTGAGCCATATCATAGTACTGTTCTATTTGACCTTTTATTCTGTACTTTGTACCAGTCTTAAGATCTAAAGATTTTAATTTGTAGCTACTAACAATAATGCCTGCAGTATCATCTTGCATGTAATAATCATAGCTGCCTAGTTTTGCTGTAACAATACCTTCAATAATTGCAGGGACATTGTCTCTGTTTCTAACATCAATAATGTCTTTTTTTACAAGAACCTCAAATGCAAAATCCACAACATCACTATCTATCATGCCATCTTTTCTTGCAAAAGCACGCACGACTGTATCCTCGTTTATAACAATTTTATCTGTTAGTTCAACGAAATCATCTTTGTTGTCAGATGATGTTGAATAGAAAATTTTCACATCTGATTCTTTATGATTAAGTGTAATTGTAGATCCTGGATCAACAATCACCTCTCCACCCGTATAGTAAACTTTTGAAAGTTTATTTGCTGGTTGGATTCCATCGAATGTGTGAATACCTATATTTTCATAATAGTTTTTAGACTTCACATCCCACTGACCATTATCAAACTTATGCTTTTCAGTCTGCCCAGTGACTATATCAGCATTTCTAATGCATGTATTATCTTCTCCAAAGTATTCATCAAGTACCCCAATATAATCGATGGTTTCTTGATTAACTATTTTTCCTGAAGAATCTTTTTCAATTTTTTCAATAAAGATTGGATCATTTCCATTAAAATTCATAGCTTGTTCTGACGACTTTATTAGAAGATCCGCTCTATTTGCCTTTGAAATTAACTTGTCATTATTTGCCCTGTTATAAAGAACGACCACAATCGCACTAGGTGAAACCACCCCTTGAAGATCCTTGGTATAGGAAATATTGTCTTCTTTACCATTAGTCACTTTACCAATCCTATAATCCTCAAGATTTAGATATTCCTTTGACGAATTGTAAATCTCAATAGCATTATTGTAGCCTTGCTCGGTATATTCCGATATTATCAGTCCACCTTGTGTCTCTTCAGCCCAAGATATCTGATTTACAGGTCCTACTGCAAAACTAGAAATCACCAAGGCCATGACCAGTAAATGACTGATCAGCTTTTTCATTCTCACTTTTAACATGTTGTTCCTCCCCTTAAAAAATAGAATTGAGTCCCAACATATCCAGATCCCCTCGAGCTTGAATATTCGACTTCTAAATTCATTAAATCCCCAGTGATATTTTATGCTGATTTTCGAATTTATTATCACAATATTCAAACTACATTGCTAATTATATCATTTTCGTCATACTGAGTGTCATTGATAGACACCCTTTCATGAGTTTGTGGTTAGTCGACAAAGGAAAAGATAAACTTTTGTTTATAAGTTCAGTAATTTTGTTATTATCATCTCTTGACTTTTTTCGACATTATTCGAATATTCAGATACTTTTCAGTATTTCGAATCTTTTATTTGTATGATTTCATTCTTTCCTTTCCATTTGTGATTATAGTCCCTAGAAGGATATGTCTTTTTTCGTTTAATCATTGGGTATAATATGAGATAATATACATTGGAATCTATCTTCGGGGGCAATTATGGACAAACAAAACATTCAAATCACAATTCCAATATTTAAGCAGTTTTTAAGACTGCTTCGACTATACGCCAAGGCTGTTTTCAACACCTTTGATAAGAATCTTAGTCCAGGTGTGACTATGATTCGTATGCGTGTTGAGAATGATCAACTAGAACTTGACATTCAACCGGCAGACTCTATCATTGCACCAGCAATAACAGAGTTTGTTTATACTGTGGAATCACAGCTTATTAAGGCCTTAAACAGTGGCAATGAAGACATCTTGGAGAGAATTGATGCCGACCTTGCGTCCACAGTTATAAATGCGCCAGAATATGATCATAGAATATTTTTTGTCACTGACCTAGTGGCACTCAGTGGCTGGTTCACAATTGCATTTGTGGATATACGCCGTGATATATTCAACACCTATTACAGGCTTTCCAGCAAGAATCCAGCAGCACCGCGATCACTTCTCAGCGCCGTAAGCACAGAGTTTGCCAGTGATATCAACAAGTTTTTACACCAATTTGGCCGTGAGGATTATTCCAAATCCCTAGATTTTCAGGCTACCATTCAAAGGGGCAGTAAGAAACTCCTGAAAATTTTGGGATACTCCGGCCTTTGGGACACCACTTATGACAAACTCAATAAAATTTCTTCCCTTAATTATGAAGCAAGGCCATTCGTGGACGTATTCTATTCACACGAAAAGAAATCCTTAACCAAAAGGGCGGTCATCCTAATCTGGACATATTAATGACCTTCGCTTCAAGAACGCCTCTTTCAAACTATAGGCATGTCAGGAAACTCCTCGAGCTTTCAAAGGGAAATGTTTGCTTGATTTCTGACTCTGAAACCATATATGGTCTTGGTCGTAAAAGGGGGAATTATCAACTGGACAGGGAAGATCTTTTTGAGGTCGAGTTTACCAACTATTATACTTGGGAACTTTCCCACGATATTCAAAAGCTTATGCGGGTTTCCCATGAACACATTTCTCTACCAAAGGCCAAAGTCATGTATGATGTCTTCTTTTACAATCTCAAACAGGTTTTTAAAGACCTAGACAACGCCAAAATCAGGAGTTTATACCTTCTTGTCATGGAAGCCATTAAGTATAATACAGGCACACTTCTAGTCTTTAGCACAAATGCTTCTTCAGAGGCAAGACGTCTTAAGAACCAATGTTTCCAGGTGGAACCCATTGGCATGACCAATGATGTCATCCGGTCAGTTATAAACATTGATGGTGCAATACTTATGGATCTCGATGGGGTTTGCCACGGCATAGGAGCCATACTGGATGGTATGGCCACACCACGAGGCGATGCGGCTAGAGGGGCGCGTTATAATTCTGCTATACGATATGTTGAAACAATTAGTAAAAGTGATGATTTCAGTGATTGTGTGGCTGTGGTTATTTCAGACGATGGCTTTATTGATATTATTAGTAAATATACAATTTAAAATCCGTAAAAAAAAGCCTTAACTTGATCGAGTCCATCAAGTTAAGGCTTTTCTAGTTTTAGACTTGTATAGTCACTATATCTTATCCTTATCATTGGTCAAATGTTAAAGTCAACTCGTCGAGAATCCATTCAAATCGGTCCAGCATTTGAGCCACTGCCAATTGACCGGATTTCCCATACCCTAAACTTTCAAGCTGTTGACCGGCAGTCTTTGAACCACCTTGTCTTAAAAGGTCATTATATTTGTCTTGGAATCCAGGTTCTGAAATCAGCCTGCTTGCATTAACCAGTCCCGTGGTGTAACCGATGGCATAATTCTGTACGTAAAAGCCCCAGTATAAATGGGGTATCTCTGCCCAAACCAAGGCATCCGCCTCACCTGCTTCATAGGACGGTCCATAGTATTCTTGAGTCAGCTCTATATACACATCACTTAAATACTGGGCGTCCAAATTAATGCCTTTTTTAGCATCTTCATGAATTCTCATTTGGAATTCAGCTGCTAAAAGTTGATCATATATGGTTTCTTCAATGGACTGGGCATACTCAATTAATACAGCTTCACGTTCTTGAGCATCAAAGGTCTCATCATTTGATAAAACCCACTCAAACATAAGAGCCTCATTTGTCGTGGCTGCCATTTCAGCAATTAAGATGGAGGCATCATAGTCTCCATAATTTTGCGTAGACCTAGACAATTCATGGTGGACCGCATGTCCCATTTCATGGCCTATGGTCAGCATGTCTTCGAAATCGCCATAATAGTTGACTAGGAGATATGGTCGTGTTTCATATGTTCCCCACGTATAGGCACCATCAATTTTATTGTCTCTCGGTTGCGTGTCAATATGAAAAGAGGCGAGAATGTCATCATATATGCTTCTATACTCTTTGCCTAAAGGACCTAGTCCCTTTCTCAAAACATCAGTGGCAGATCTATACTTCATTTCACCGTTTAGCTCATATTTCTCATCAACAAAAGACAAATACATGTCATATCTATGAAGCCTCTCATTTTTTTCAAGACCTCTAAGGTCTTTTTCTAGCCCCTTCCAGCGGTGCAGAAGGACCAAGCCTTTTTTCACTTCAGCCACATACGTCTCAAAGTCTTCTTTTTCAAGACCATCTGACTTAAGGGCCTGTTCGAGAGGACCTTCATAATCTGAAAGTTTGGCCATATAGTTATTGTAAAGCACTTCACCTTCTAGGGCAGAAGCCAATATTTCTGAACCTATACGTATTTTTTCATAAAGTGCCAAGTAATTTTCTTTTCTCTTCTCACCATTTTCACTCCACAAGTCATAATAGTAAGGTCTTCATCTTCAAAATCTGTCTGATAGTGAAAGGCATCATAAATTTCTTCTGGCACCTCCCCCATTCTCAGACTCCCTGAAACCAAGGCTTCATAATCTGCATCAAAGCCATAATCATAGTACTCGATCCAGTAGTCCAGATCATTTTTATATGATGAAAATTCGGGATCATTTGCCCAAGACTCCAGGTCTTGTTTTTTTATATCTGTTGCCTTTTCATCAACGAAAGACAGTCTTTCGTTGACTGATGATGCCTTACTTGAATAAAGAGCCACCATATCAGCGGCCGCATCATCGTCTGTGTTCGTATCACTGCGTAGACCAGCATAGATTTCTAGCTTATCCATAAGTTTATAGATGTTTTCACGTAGTCTAAGGGCTCTACGAAAGGCCTCCTTTGACTCTCCCATGGTTTCCTTTTGGTTTTCCAGGTCATTCACTAAGGTTTCCAGACGCTCCATACCATCATGCCATTTGTCATCTGAATTGAATAGGTCTGTCAAATCCATTCGCAAATCTGGAGAATACTCAGCAAAAGCTTCTTTATCCGTACTCGTATCGCCTTCTAAATAATAACCTATGGCCATAAGACTTACAAAAGCTAGCATAAGAACTATGAGAAAGCCTGCACACCCTTTTCGAAAACGCTTTGATTTTTTTGGTTCAATCAGTTCGTCTTCAAAGGGGGAATCTATCATTTGTCTCACTTTTGTTTGGCTCTCTTCTACTTGTCCCTCATTGAAGAAATCCTTCTGATCTTTCATGCTTGCCTCCATCCATAAGATTTATATTTTGCCAAAGACGCATCATTGCTCTAAAAATTTGAAAGTCAAACGCTTAGTATACCCCAATGACATGGATTTTATTTACCGAAGTCTCTCGCTTACAAAATGTACGCCATCTCAGCCAAATTTTACTATGGCGAAATGACGTACACAAAATTTTCGTCTAAATCTTGAACATTTGAATCTCTTTATCAAGGGTTTCACTTAATCCATTCAACTGTTCAACATAGGCCGCAATCTCTTGAACTGTAGCCGACTGCTGTTGTGCTGCTGCCGAAACTTGTTCAGAAGATGCTGCTGACTCTTCAATTATAGCAGAAATTGACTCGACTGCGCTAGATGACTGTGAAGCACTCACTTCAATTTGATTGAATACAACACCTAGTTCTTCACACTGCTCTGAAGTTTCTGTAGATTGATGGACAACCTGTTCCAAGGATTTCTTGCTGTTTTCCATAACCTGTACGGTTCTTTCCACTTCATTCACATTGGACTCTATATTGCCTGTCACTTCTTTAACTTCATTTTGGATGCCCTGAATAATTTCTGTGATGCTTTTGGCCGCTTGACCCGTTTCTTCAGCGAGAACACGAACTTCTCCAGCAACAACAGCAAAGCCTCTGCCATGTTCCCCTGCTCTTGCCGCTTCAATGTTGGCGTTTAGGGCAAGAAGGTTTGTTTGGTCTGATATTGAAGCAATGGTCGTAATGATATCCCCAATTGATGCGGACTGCTTTTGTAGATTCTCAACCGACTTTGACACCTTGATCATATCTTCAGATAGGTTTTCGATCAGATGAACCGCTTCTTCTATTGTCCGCTGGCCTTCAAGAGCCACTTCCTTAGATGCCACGGCATTTTTTGTTGTAATTTCAAGCTGTTCTCCCCCCTGCTTTGTCTGGTGGGATGTGTCCGTCATCAGACGAATGATTTCCTCAGCATGGTCTGCAAGGTCAGAGGCCCCTTTTGCAATATCATTAATGGCACCAGCCACTTGTGTTGATGATTCGCCTGTCTTTTGCGTCATATCATCAAGACGGTCACCTGCAACTGAAATTGATTCAGAGGCTTCCTGAATGTGACCGATCAGACCACGTAAACTTTCTGTGGTTTTACTTAGACTTCTTGAAAGGCTTCCAATCTCTGTCTTATCATTTGTTTGAAGGGTCACAGTTAAATCCCCTTCAGCAATTAGGGACAAGCCCTTCTCCATTTTACCAATTGGCTTTGTCACAGACTTGACAGTCACATTGGCGAAAACGACACAGACAAGAACGGTTACCGCAACAGCTATGATCATAGTTGTCACCATGTGGTGCTGACTGTCCATTGATGAAGTGTACTCAGATGCTGCAGCATTTTTATTTTCTTCGATGAGAGAATCACAAATCACCATAACGCCTTGCATAGCCGATTCAATACTTCCGTATTTCACAAGAAGTTGGTCTCTTGTATAGCCACTGTTTAGATTATCAAGATAATCATTTACCTTTGCACTCAAACTATTTTGACGTTCTGTCAGCATTTCAAGATATTTGGATTCTGCTTCTGTTAAATCCATTTTTGAGAATGCATCCAGTGTCGTGTCTATGTATTCAATAGAAGGTGTTAAGTCGCCATCTATTATAGATGTTCGAACTGTTTGACTTTGGTTTGTCGCCAACTTGAACAAACTAATTTGAATCCGTAAATAGCTTTCTCTTGCCTTTGCTAGACTTTGTATATTACTCAGATTTGTTTCATAAATGGTTTCCATACTGCTGTTGACAAATTTCAGACTATTAACACCGTAAAACCCAACACCACCAATAAGGACTGCCACAATAACAGCAAACAACATTAACCTTGTGCGTATTTTCATTTACCCCACTCCTAACGAACCAATTCAAACCAAGGCATGCACAATAAAATGAAGTGACATGCATTTGAAAGTATGCAAGCGCCAAAATTAGAAAATAGAAATTAAAATCATACTGCGATATGCCATCCACAAGCAGCCACCCCACTGCATTAATAATATAAGTGGTACACCATATCGAAACTTGGATTTGCTTGTTTTATGCCTGAACACAAGCATGCCACAAAGCACCCCCATTGTGCCACCAATAAGAGATAGACCAATAAAAGTGGACTCGCTAATTCTCCAGAGTCCCTTTTTAGCCCTATATTTATCTGCGGCCATTAATACAAAAGAAACGAAATTGATTATTGCGAAAATACTTAAAACTGTAAAGCTTGTCATAATTATCACCAGTTATTATTATATCTTTCATGGGACCTTTTTGAATTTACAATGTCTTAACATAATTTATAATCCGTATTGGCTCGTTCGGCAGGGCAGTACAGAAGGCATCTTATTTCATAAATTTCACATGTTTTAAGGACATCTTTTGAAATAAAGGCCTCAATATAAAAGGGGTCTTTTCCTATATGCCTATAAAGACATTGAGAAAAAGACTCCCTTAGTATATCACCGATACCCTATATATAGTATACGATTACGCTTCAAAACCTGCACATCTTGATTTAGACTTTCCCTTTCAAAATACGGTCCGCTATTCGAACAGCTTCACGGGCATCTTTTCCATAAGCATGCGCCCCAATCTCAGCCACATAGTCTTCAGTCAAGACGGCTCCACCTGCCATGATTTGCACCTGTGGTGATTTTCACGCAGGGCCTGAATAGACTGCGCCATCGACTCCACGGTTGTTGTCATAAGGGCTGAAAGCCCCACTAATTTCACATTGTGCTCTTCCACCGCTTTTAATATTTTATCGGTTGATACATTTTTTCCTAGGTCTATGACCTCGTAGCCAAAGTTTTCAAGCATGACTCCCACTATGTTCTTGCCAATATCATGAACATCTCCTTCTACTGTCGCAAGAACAACAGGCAGTTTCTCCTCCAGTTCAACAGCGGATTTTTCAATCTCAACCTTAACAACTTCAAAGGAAGCTTTGGCTGCTTCGGCAGAACTCAGTAACTGAGGCAAGTATATTTTACCTTTGTCATATTTGTCTCCCACACGCTCAAGGGCCGGAATAAGATGCTTGTCCACAACCGCCTGAGGGCTATTTTCTTTTAAATAGGCTTTTGTGCACGCAACAGCTTCACTCCTAAAGCCCTTTTCAATAGCAGACTGCAGACTCAGTTCTGACTTAGCCCCCTTGGTGCTTACGGTTTCTGATTGCCCATAGACCTCCAAATACGACTGACCGGGTCTTTCGTTGTCTTCAAAAAAGGCAAACACATCAATGGCCTTTTTAATTTCTGGCTGGAGGGGGTCTGTGATCGGCGCATCAAGCCCCTTAGCAAATGCCATGCTTAAAAAAGCACCATTGACAATATCACGATTGGGAAGCCCATATGAAACGTTACTCGCTCCGAGGGTCGTTTTGAGACCAAGCTCATTTTTCACCCGATCCATGGCCTCCAGAGTGACCTTATAAGTCTCCCTGCCGCTGGCTGCTGACAGAGTTAAACAGTCTATTAGAAAACGACTGCCTGTAATATTGTATTTTTCCCCTTCGTTCACAATTCGTTTAACGACCTCAATTCTATCGTCAACAGTCTCTGGAATACCTTCTCCGTCAAGGGCAAGCCCAATCAGCATGGCACCATATTTTTTTGCTACTGGAAGAATGGAATCCATGGAACTGGCTTTTCCATTCACTGAGTTGATCACTGGAACGCCGGCGTAAATACGACAGGCTCTTTCAACAACCTCAGCCTTTGTGTTGTCAATTTGCAGTGGGGCTTCAAGCGTTCCATTGAGTGTGACAATTAATTTTTCATAGATAGCACTTTCATCGACCCCACGCCCACTGACATTGACATCGATAATGTCACAGCCAGCTTCAACCTGATCAAAAGCCTCTTTTACAGCCACATCAATTCTGCCCTCCTGGAAGGATTTTTTTTAGAACAGCCTTCCCGGCTGGATTGATTCTTTCTCCAATAATCACAGGGGCCTTATCAAAAGAAACCAACTTGGTAGAGGAGCAAACTGCAGCAAGACGCGTCTCCTTTAACCCGGGAGGTTTTGAATATTTAAGCCTCTCTTTAAGACCCTCTATATAAGCTGGTGTTGTGCCACAGCAGCCTCCAAGAATATGAGCGCCACTCTTTGCAAGGCCCTCCATCTGATCAACAAAGTCTTCAATTGAAAGGTCATACTGAACGCCCCCTTCCAAGTGCCTAGGCAGGCCTGCATTGGGCTGAACTAAAACTGGTACAGTTAAAATTGTTCCCATTTTTTCAACAAGGTCTTTCATTTTATCAGGGCCAGTGGAACAGTTTATTCCGACTGCATCAGCTCCATTTGATTCCAAAGTAAGTCCTACAACATCAGCTGGTGACCCACTGAGGGTTCTTCCATTTTCCTGAAAGGTCATGGTCACTACAACTGGAAGATCTGAATTTTCTTTGGCTGCTAGAAGGGCCACTTTGGCTTCTAGCAAATCTGACATGGTCTCGATAATGATAAGGTCTGCCCCTGCTTTTGCCCCTGCTATGACCTGTTCTTTAAAAACATCATAAGCCTCATCAAATGACATTTGTCCCATTGGTTCAAGGAGTTTACCTGTTGGACCAATATCTAGGGCCACATATTTATCATCCTTTGCCTCATTGACGATTTCAGCAGCAAGTTCAACAGCTTTTGTGACCACTTGTTCAACTGTATAGCTAGAGCCATCTAGTTTATACCGATTGGCTCCAAATGTGTTCGTGGTCATAAAATCTGCGCCAGCACTCGCATACGATTTATGTATATCTCGAATCACATCCGGATGGCTCATATTGAGCAGTGACGGATCGCCTTCGCTCTGTATGCCCTTTTGAATGAGTAGCTCCCCATGGAGCCATCGAAAATAGATGATTGGATTTTAGTTTATGAATGAAATTCACAGTGTCCTCCCCCTTGTCTTTTGCAGTTTTCTCTTCTTATACAGGCATCGCACCTGGCGTATTTATCCTTAAAAGGCCTTGTATGAACGCCCAAAATCGCAGTGACAGATTTTTGCGGAATCATTAAGTAATTCTCAGTGAGTTCTATGCCAATGCGCCTATGGGCGTCTAAATAAGCAAGTAAATTCTTCTGAATTTCTAGGGATAAATCCCCATAGCCTGGGCTGAATCTTTTCGATAAATACTTATTTTCCATTCTAAGGATCTCTCGTAAGTTTTCTTCCCATTCATCCAGTTTGGCTTCTAATAAGTAAAGGCATACACAATCGAATAAGTAGGCACCGGCCATATCCGTAAGCTGTAAGACACTTAGACGCTGCTCAACCCGGGCCCCCAAGGTTGCCGCCATCAATATACACTCTGGTGCTCCTTCTAGAAATCTACATAAACTCTGACTTTCAATGGTCATTTGTGCCACTTTCACCTTAGCCCCCATCTCATTATACTGACAAGTTTGTGCTCTTGAAATGGGATTGAAGGTTGAGAGTCTTTCGACTTCTTGTATCATTTTTTCTATTTTAGAGGCCAGATCTAAATCCATATGCACTGCTTTGTCTCCTGTAATTTCCTTGATTATCTGACTCTTGAGTGCTTCATGATTCATGCACCTACCTCCAAATTCCCTTGCTTTACAAGCTTCCCCGCCACCAAGACTTAAAATATAAAAAAGCCTTATCCATTTTGGATAAGGCTCGTCTACCAATATAACTTATCCGTATTCGTAGGACCACCACGCGTATAGCAGGTTGGTACAGGATCATAGAGCGAATTCTCTCCCCTGTTCTCGATAAGATTCGATTCAATTTTGCATATGATACCATAATTTCTTATAAAAAGTCAATGCCATATGTGAGTCTAAGTAAAAGTAAAAAGAGTCCAATAAGAATAAGAAAAAAATAAAATTTGGGAGGCGCCTTACGCTCATAGTCACGTCCGATGTGTATCTGATCCTGTGGTGACACTTTGTCTTTAAACCGAACAAATCCATCTGCTAAGTTATCTATTAAATAATTTTCGATGACATCAATGGAGATCTCTTTGTACTTCATCGGCACCCATATTGCATATTCATTTTCAGACTCTCTTACCTGTATAGGCAGGTCATTTTTATAAAACACGCTTTCAATTTCATAGGCGGTTTGACCTTCACTTAAGGTCTTTACGCAGATCCACCTATACTCCTCAATAAGTCCCATATAATCACCTATCCAAATCAAATATTTTTCTGGATTGACTTGCTCTTTCTATAATAATCATTCCAGCGCTTTGGCTGCTGGGGAATCCTTTAAAACAATCAAATACTGAAAATAGTCTGTTACCGCGCCTTCAAAATCCTTTTCAAAGATTATAGATGCTTCGTTAAATAGAGAGTCTTTTTCAATGAGGCTAATAAGTGTATAAGGTCTATTAATTGCCTTAAGAACCGTTTTGTTATCAAATTTAAACAGATCAAGTTTCTCCACTTCTGGGCGACCGGCAAGTTGAATCATGCGCTTACAGTCTTCATATGTGTAAAGCAGGCTGACAACCTTATTTTTATCGAGTCTCTTTCATTTTGAATGGCACTTGCAAACCAATCGTAATCAAGATGGCTTGACTGCATAACAGCTGGATTTGAAAGCTGTCCATAATACATGGCATTTGGTGCATTATCGTAGACCCTCAAGAAGTTTGCAACCATACGATCACTGCGCACATGATTAAACAAGTCTGGTTTATCTGAGTCCATTTCTTCATAGACAAGTTCTAAATTCACAAGAATGTTCAGGATGTCACCATAGTCATTTCCGAATGTTTCCATGGCTAAGTCTGGATCATTTCTAAAATCTTTTAGCAGGCTTAAAAACTCACCTGTAAATAATCTGCCTGTATGAAACCTTTTTCTTTGGCTTCAATGAGTTCACTTGCAAGCGGAAAGGCGTCTGAAGCATGTTTCCCTATAAGACTTGTTAAGTGGTTGAGGCTAAGTTCAGGTGCATATTCAAGATCTACACCCACTATACGAACAGTTTGGCCTCGACTTTTAAGCATTAACTTGAGCTGTCTAAAGAAGGAACGGTTTTCTTCTGTGGCATAGGGCTTGCCCTTTAAGGCATCAAATACCTCGTCCAGCTTATCTTCACCAGTTTCCTTCATATACCCATTTAAAATTTCACCGGCTGAAAAAGGCAGTTCCACCACAAGATAATCTATTTCACGCATGCCGTTGAAGGCCTCAAAAAAATATTTTTGAAGGTCTGCATTGCCACTAACACCTGGAACCTCTCCTGATAAAACTATGTTTTGAGACCTTATTTGACGCTCGAACATTGCTGTAATGTCATCTGTATGACTTAAGTCTATCGGCTCACAAAGTTCTGCAAGATACTTGGTCTCTTTATCCATCCGATAAGATCTTGAATCCCCTCTTAAAGTGTCACACCCCGTTAGAAGGACAATGACCATCATAATCATTATGAGTGGCTTACGCATAACACACCCCTATTCCATAGCTTCATTGAGTATGACCATATGCACATGGTCTTCCCAAACACCGTTGATTTTCAAGTACTTTTTGCTGATGCCTTCATATTCGAAACCTGCTTTTTCAACAGTTCTAATTGATCTAGTATTTCTTGGTATTATGTTGGCTTCTATTCTATGCAAGCTCAACTTTTCAAAGGCAATCGCCACCATTTTGACAATAGCTTCTGTCATATAGCCCTTATTGATTTCTTCTTTGTCTAATCTGTACCCTATAAAAGCTGACTGAAAGACCCCCCTTATAATATTAGATAGGGCTACGCTGCCAATGATTCTACCTTGATCTTCTTTTTTTTGGATCCAAACCGAAGTGTGTGGCCTGCTTTAAGGCCCTGCCTGTCATCCACTATCAGCTTCTCCATGTTTTCCATCGTATAAAAAGATGGTCCTCTCACAACTTCCCAAGGCTGTAAAAACTCTGCGTTTCTTGAAAAGTAATCTAAGAGAATCCCGGCGTCACTTTCATTGAGACATTTTAAAATGAGTCTTTCCGTTTCAAATTGTATTTCCATTGAATGCTCCTAGCCCATATATGTATTTCGACTGCAAAAGGTGTTTAACCATAAATTAACACGACCTTAATTCAAGCTTATTCCCCTACTGATAAACTGATGCCATAAAACATGTTCCCCGGAGTAAGGATCTTGTATCCGTAACTCATATTGAAGGCCCCGTAGCGATACGGAGCCTTTTTTTTCGTTTTAAACGCCTTACTTTTGAGAATATTATATCCACTTCTTCAAAGTCGCCATCAAAGCCTTTTCATGCGGTGCTTTTCGGGCGATTTGATCATAGGCGTTTTGGATTTGCTCCTTGTGGGTGAAGCCATTCTTTTCTTGAGCAAAGCCCTCAATCATTGGGACTCTCTTCTTGGGATCCTCCATAATAAGGTAGGCAACAAACCAATCTTCAATCCTTGTTAGAGGTATTTTCACTCCATCGCAATCAACTGTATCTAACCGCATGCCTTTAAGCTTTGGAAAATCATAAATCCATTCCCCACGCATAATTCTGTATCCACCAATCATGTCCACATCTTGACCATCAATTTGCATTTCATAAAAATACTTTGTGGCATACTTGCCCTTGCCATCATCTGTTTGAACACGACTTGCATATTTTTTTAGAAGTTGAGCCGCAATCTGGGCATCTTCTTCATCGATCATAAGGTCAATATCTCTTGGCTGATCAACAAGTCCATGAAAAAATAACATACTTGATGCTCCAAGCCCCCATGAGATGTGATTTTCATTTAATAATCTTGCTATTTTTTTTAGTGTCCGAGTGTCCATAATGCCCTCCATAGATTGGTAGATTCATTATAAAACACTGACATTAAAACTTCAATGCAGGGCTTAAAAATCATCTTTCACTCTCGCTGGCTTTATATTGTCAATATAGGGCTGTAACTTTTTATGTACAAGTTCTAGGCTCAAGACCTCGTAGTGGTGAAAATATAATAGTTTTATACCATTTTCCATAGCCAGTTCTTTTTTTTCTAAGGTCCCTGGCCTGGACTTTTTCCAGCCCTCTTTTTCCGCCCCAGTGCTTGACAGGCTCATAGTGTTGAATGCCTTGATATTCTATACCTATTTTATAATCAGGCAACCAAATATCCATTTCAAGATGATCAAGTATTTTGGACCTGTGGTTTCTTTTAATTTTCACCTTTGGTACCAGCTTTTTCACGTATTCATAAAGCTTTTGCTCCGATTTCCACTTGCCTATAAGAGGCGGATACTCAAAGTCTGCCCGTATACCGTCTTCAATATAGCGCCTGACACTTGTTTTCCGTCGTTCCAGTTCCCGCTTTAAGGCCTGTATAAAGTTATGAGGATACTGAGGATCCCACACACGCGGCTCCCCATCACTCCAAATGGTGTCATGATCAGCAAGCCATGCTTCAATGCTTATTTCAGGTAAGCTTTCAATAGATTCATGATATAAAATGTCATCCTTCAAACTCACATACTTATAAGCTATAAGCTCCTTGAGCTTCTCACTTTCCATGTTGGGAAGATAACGCTGAAGTCTTGGAACAACCCCATACTCATAGTGCTTCATATCAAGATACCATCCATAAGCCTGCCTGAATACAGTTCCCTCGGATTTAGGACAAAACTCGACCTGTGGCTTTTTACCCTGACATCTATGACATATGTTTTTCTTAAAATCCATAAACTTGATCCAATCATGAAACCCTGTCACAGCATCACCATGTTTATCCCATATAAAATCTACAAAGCCCTGAGGAAAGTTCCAAGTGTCCAGCCTTATTTCATTCGGATGGGTTCTTTGACGAAGTTCCAGATAATTGATCACAGATTTTTTCATGCAGTCGCATAAATAATAGCCTTCACGCTCCTCAGTCTTGCTGAAAACAACAAATGCTCCACGAGGATAAAGGACAAAAGGATAAGGCAGGTTTTCTGTCGTCTTAGTCTCTGCGGACAGCTTCATGAAGCACCTCTCCAATGGATTGATTAAAAACCAGATCTGCCTGGGTGTCCATCTGGGTCTTAGCCTTGTTGATTAGAACCAGTTTGTCTCCCCTAAAGTATTGAAGCAGGCCTGCGGCTGGATAAACCACAAGTGATGTCCCACCAATAATCAGCATATCTGCACTGGCTATTGCTCTTACGGCCTTTTCAATCACTTGAGATTTAAGACCTTCTTCATACAAAACCACATCCGGACGAACTGTCCCACCACATTTTGTACAGGTCGGTGTCACGCCTTTAAGGTCTAAAAACTCTTTCAGATTGTATGTCTGCCCACAATTTTCACAGTAGTTTTCATGTACACTTCCATGGAGTTCAATCACATTTTCATGGCCAGCCAATTGATGAAGGCCATCAATATTTTGGGTTATGACTGCACGAAGTTTTTTTTTCTTTTTTCCATTTTCACCAAGGCCTTATGTGCTAAATTTGGTTTTGCATCCGGATACAGAAGATTGTCCTTATAATATTCGAAGAAAATTTCAGGGTGTTGTATGTAAAAGCTGTGACTGATTATGGTTTCAGGTTTATAAGGGTATTTACTTGATTTTTGATCATATAATCCGCCAGATGTTCTAAAGTCGGGAATGTCACTTTCAGTCGATGTTCCCGCCCCACCAAAGAAAACAATATTATCACTTTTTCAATCCACTCTCTTAGTTTTTCGATCGACATGTCAGCCTCCCTTATAGTTTTTATTTTGAAGTTTTTATTTTGTAGTTTTTATTTTGAAATATCAGTTCAAGTATATCACTTGTAACCTTTGCAAATCTATACAGCTTAGGCCTCATCACGACCAAACTTCATATTTTCACCTTGAAAATGCCTGTAAAGTATAAAATCGAGACCCTACTATGGTATTTTAAAAGGGACTGGTTACGTAATACCCATTTTTGGACATGAAAAGAGGGCTGTATTTTGCAACAGCCCCTTTTCTTCTACACACTACAAGTATTATATTTTTTATTGTACCTTTCAAGGAAAATCTCATACCCCTTATTTCTAAGAGCACAGGCTGGACATTCTCCACAGCCATTACCAATAACACCGTTGTAACAAGTCAAGGTTTCATTTTTCACCAGGTCAAGAACCCCCAGATCATCTGAAAGTTTCCAAGTGTCTGCCTTGTCTATCCACATAAGTGGCGTATGAATGACAAAAGTATAGTCCATAGAAAGGTTTAGTGTGACATTAAGGGATTTGATAAAGACATCCCTGCAATCTGGATAGCCACTAAAATCTGATTGGGAAACCCCCGTCACGATATGATTGGCCCCTTTCTGCTTGGCAAGAACGCCTGCAAATGACATGAAAAGAAGGTTTCTCCCATCCACAAAGGAGTTGGGAAGTCCTTCTTCTGGCGCCTCTTTTTCTACATCTATATCTTTTCGTGTTAGGGAATTTGGGGCTAGTTGATTAAGAAGGCTCATATCAAGAATATGGTGTTCAATGCCTTCTTTTTCGCATATGGCTCTGGCGCAGTCGAGTTCAAGCACATGTCTTTGATTGTAATTAAAGGTAACGGCTATAACTTCGCCAAACTTCTCCTTGGCCCAGTATAGGCAAGTCGTGCTGTCTTGTCCACCACTGAAGACAACGACCGCTTTTTCGTGGTTCATATTGTTTTCCATCTTACACACCTCTTTTGTTTGGGTCCCATATATATTTGTGTAGTTGCAACTGCAATTTTACGCCGTTTAAATTATGCTTAACCATATAGTCAACGATTTCTTCAGGACTTATGGAGCTGTGCACAGGACTCAAGTATACATTCGTGTTTGTTAAGAGCCCATGCTTTTTTATCATGGCCCTTGCCACATCTAAATCCTCTATGCTTCCACAGACAAATTTTAAAGTGTCATTCTTGGTTAAAACTTCAAAGTTATCTACTTTCATATGGTCTTCCATACCTGACGAGGGCAGTTTATAATCCATTGTAAAGGAGGGTCTTGCAATCATTCGACTCAGGTATTCCAGAGACTTACTCCCATTTGTTTCGATTTCAACATGCATGTTCCCGAGTCTTGAAATATCTGTTATCAGAAGGGACAAATTGTCTTGAAGCAGGGGTTCCCCTCCTGTTAATGTCACATTTCTCACACCGGTCTGTGCGATGTAGCTTACAATGTCCTCACTGGTCATATCGACGTAATCAGCCGTCTCGGTACAGGCCCAAGCCGTGTCACAGTAGCTGCATCTTAGGTTGCATTTTTGAAAACGGATAAAAACCGCGAGCTCACCACTTTTCATGCCCTCGCCATTAATGCTTACAAATTTTTCAACCACCCTATACATGGTTCACCTCTTCATAGATTGCAGAATTGTTTGGTGTCTCGTAGACTTCCACACGCAGGACTTGGTAGCCTTTTCCCTTGAGAGCGTCATAAAAGTATTTTGACATGTTCTCAGCGGTCGGGCGCCCCTCGACTTCTACTATTTCAAAGCCTTCTTCCGATAGACAGGCAATTGTTGCTGGCTTAAGAGTGCCTTTTTGAAAGATGAGTTTGTGGTCTAAATCATCTGCCAGAGCTTTTAAATCACTTTTTAAATCACCAAAATCTACAATCATGCCTTCTAAATGGCCTGACTCAATAAGTGTCTCTGATCCAATTTCAGCCACAACTTTCCATCTATGACCATGCAAATTGGAACACTTGCCATCATACCCCTTTAAAAAATGTGCACTATCAAAACTTGCTTCTGATTTTAGTCTATACATGATTTTCCTCAACTTTCTTTACCCCAGCCTTCGCAAGACCGTAATGACAACATCCTATGGCCCCATTGAACTGGGGATCTTCCAAAGCCATGACTTTGTCATAGTCCGATTTTAAATATTCAAGCAAGGCTTCGTTCTTTGCAACACCGCCCCCTAAAACAACTTGATTTCCACCAAAACGAAGAAGCATAGGTTTGATTCTCTTGTAAAGAGCATAATTAACACCTGCACAAAGAGATTCAGTCGTGTCTCCATCTGCAATGTGTCCAATAAGCTCTGATTCTGTGAATATTGCACAAGTTGCATTGAGGTCCACTGGATTATTATGATGTCGTCCAAGTTCATCTAAATCCACTTCAAGAACACTGGCCATGTTTTCTAAGTAGCGACCGCAGGATGCAGCACACTTCTCGTTCAGTTCAAGATCTGTCATAATTCCTTTTTCAACCTTTGCCAGTTTAACGTCTTGTCCACCGACATCAAGGAGTATAAAAGAATTTTTTCCAGATTGTTTTAATGCACCATATACATGCGCCTTAACCTCATTGATTTGCGTAAAACAATCAAGGTCTGTATTGTTTCGTCCATAACCTGTCGAGACTCCAATATCAAACGCATCAATGCCTAAACTTTGTGTATTGACCATTAATCTATCTTTTTTATGCAGTGATCCCTGTAAAACTGCATTGTACTTATTTTTTTTCGAAGGACAACCTGGTTATTCTCAACAAGGAGTATCTTGACTTCACGACTGCCCATATCAATGCCTAAAACGCGCATAATTCAAACTCCTTTTTGTCCTTAAGCATGTCCACAAAGGCTTCTATTCTCAATTTTGTCCTTGCATCCAGGCAATTGAGCTTATCCCCTTCAATCTGAAGAACTGGTACACTAAGCTCAGTTTTGACAATCATGTCTTCTGCAGCCTTATGACAAAAAGCCTGAGTGTAGTGAATAATTGCGTCAATCTTTCTAAGTTCAACCTGGTCGTTGATGTCAGCAAGTCTTGACGATAGATCATATGGATAGGTGTAGTCCAAGTACTGGTCCACAATATTCTTTGACGCCGCCCATCGAGGAAACATGAATTCTCGCTGAACTTCATTAAAAACAACACGAGCGTCCATACTCTCCAAGTAGTCATAGAGGTCTCCCTGCATTGGGGGAACGCCCATATAGCCTAGTCGAATTTTATCCTTCATAGGTTGTCTTGTCTTTGCTTCATCAATTTTGTCTTCTAAAAGCTTGGCATATTCGTCCGGATCATTCATAAAATCGCTAAAACTTACAAGATATAAGTGGTTTTCAAACCCCTTGACTTGATTGGTCTCATAGGTGAGCTCGTCCAGTTTCACACCTAAGTTTCGAATGTTTCCAAGCTTTTCTCTGTAGAAATTGACCGCCTCTTGTGTAACCCCTAAGATTTTACAAAGAGTCTCAATTTGACTGGTCATACCTTCCACGTCTTTGCCGTGGGGAAACCCAAAAGGAATCATTTTAACGCCTTTTCTTTCCAGTACTTCTAGAAGTACCTTTGTATTGGAGCAGTCGCCTTCAATGACACCAATGAGCGTGTCAATTTCATAGTCGAGAACAGCACCGTAAATGCCTTTAATCCAAGCGCACATGCTCTTGGGAAAGCCATCTCTTTCGGCTCGTTCAATATACTTGTCATACTTTTCTGCTGTAATGAAGAGATTGTTCATATCAACAGGCACAACACCTGCAGCATAAAGAATTTCAGCTGGCACAGTTGTTGTGATGCCTACTTTTTTTAATGGTTTGTTTTGCATGGCACCCTCCCCGGTGTCACTTGAATGTCATCTTGCAAGCCTCAAAAATAAATAAAAGACGTGGTTCCCCACGTCTTTGCTTGTAAATAAACATAAATAAGCCCATAACAAAAAAAGTGAGCCGAATAGCCCACGCAAAAAAACCACCCGAAGGGCAGTTTAATCCAATTTTTGGATTGTATTGGCCTAGTTTTGTTTAAAGACAGGAGGTTTACGAACTGTCTGGGATTATCCCATATATAATTTTAACTCGGTAATTATAGCATATCTATGAAGCTCATGCAAACCCTTCTGAGCGAGACACGCCTTGAAAACCATCCATAAAATTGTTTGAAAGACATACCAACCTATAAAGGTCCATCCAGTAGGTCTATCTCTTTCTGGAACTATTTCTTATGATGGTGCCTATAATTTTCAATGGCTATTTCAGTCAAAGTCACAACATCTTCGATGGATGTCCCTTCATAAATCCAATGACTATGAAGCCCATCCTTATCAGGACTAATATGGCGAATTGTATGTGTCAATTTATGAATATCTGGAATGGGTACATCAAAAATAACCTTAAGTTCTGTTTCTGAATCAACAAGTTTCATAATTCTGTGTCCATCTTTTTTATGACAAAACTCAATCCCATCATCAATATCATTTTGAATAAATTCTGAGCCTAAAAGTCTTTGAATAATTTTTACGAAGTTTTCACCATTTTTATAAAAGTTGTACTTACGAGACATTTCATTCCCTCCTAATCGTAATGGGGCAGGTTCAAAGTATCCTTCCACGTCATGAGACCTTCTTGACCATCAAGGTAACTAAAAATCCAGTGATTCCTTCTGGAAACAGCCCGCGAGGCTTCTTCATCCTTATAGGCCAGGGTGAGTGTTCTAACATTGGCAAACCAGCGAAGCCGATTGAGGACCATGGCTCGGCGCTTGTATCTCGGTTGACTCATTAAATCTGCGCTAAAATTTTCCCAGAGTAGACCGTCAATCATGCCCTTTCTAGGTAATTGGTATAATGAAATCCGCGGTTTGTATCAAAATAATATTAGTCCATTTTAATCTTATATCCATAATAAGTTTGGTATAGCCCATAGCCTGGTTAAACCGCTCTGATTCATCTTCAATAATATCAACCGTATCAAGGGTATCAAAAAATATGCCATCCATGCCCTTTTGCATAATGCGATCTTCAATCGTTTTGAGTAAGATGTTTCTATAATGACTTGTGCTTAAATCCCCCAGCATATTCTTTCCATTCATAAGAGGTTTGTGACCAATGGAAATGAACTGCCCTCTCTCCATTTCCCCAATAACCTCAGTATCCCACCAGCCTACTTCTGACACACTGATATAACCAATCACCTTCACACCAGCATTTTTGAGCGTCGCCACCATTTCCTCATCAAAGTGCAAGGCCTCGACAATTACCATGTCATACTTTTTCATGTTCTCAAGAATATCAGGCGTCATGCTTCCGTAATAGATTTTGTAATTGGTTACCTTTTGAAGCGGTGACTGATTCCTTATCAGAATGAATCCGATTAGGGCCATTAAAAACACAGCAATCGTCACTGTAAACCATTTCATTTGATCACGTCCAATCCCTCTGTCTTATATATATACCCTCAGATAGTGAGATTAAATTGACGACTCTAATGATATTTTCAAGTCGTTCATTTAAAAGCGAGCCTTTCGACTCGCTTTTTCATTTGAGCGACTTGCAAAATCGCATTCATGAATCCTCATCAAAACATCTATAGAATTTTTGATTTTTAAATATCCATCTATGATTTAATGAGGATGTGGATCTGTAATTTTGCAAGCACCTGATTTATTAAAATGTCATTGTATCCACTGAAATATCTTCAATCTTTTGTAAAGCATCCATTAGTATTTTTACTTCTTCATCTTTACCTGCAATAAACTCTAGGATGATAAGCCCCTTTGAACTGCACAAATTGCCTGCTTCATGAAGCCCAAGCCTCGTTTTGATAATACATCCGTGCTTTGTTAACAGCTCCTGTACCTTAACAGCCTCTGATTCTCTGTCACCAACTTGGATGCCCATAATTATTCTTTTCATATGTATAACCTCCCTATAAATGCTCTGTATGGGGAATATCCCCACTACAATACACTATAAAATTACCCAAACCTTGCCCTTTTATTCTATTAATCCAAGTGAGTTTTCAAATGTCATTATTGATGATCAAAGTGTTTGAGTCCTATGCATTTTCAAAATATGGAATATAGGTTGCTTGGACGGACTCTTGGGTATAACTTTTATATGGAGGAGGTTCTTATGGATAATCAAAAATTATTTAACAAAAGGTTATATGCCGCCCTACGAAAGGTTGAATCAGAATACCATGACTTGATCTGTATGGAAGATAATGAAACCATCCATGATTTAAGAGTTGCCATAAGACGAGTCACCCCTCTTCTTGATATGTATGCCAAGGGGCTAAAAGATAAAAAAACCGCTTATAAAATCAAACGGGCCAATAAAATATTTAAAAGCTATTTTAAAGCCCTGAGTGATATTCGTGACAGACAGGTCATAATTGAAAGAATCATAGAAATGCACCCTTCAAGCCTTACAATTCTCGACAAACTAGAAGATGATATTAAGGCTCTGCATAGAGAAACACTAATGAAAGCCAGTGGATGGGATATTCCGTCATTGATCGACGCAGTCATGAACGTTCTTCTAGAGGGACCCAAAAATCAACTTATGATCCGAAAGCGAACCAAGGCTATGGTCAAAAAAAAGCGAAACCACTGTATTAAAGCATCTCCATGCCCCTATAAGCACGGCTAAAGATTTGCACAAACTTCGCATAGCCTTAAAAAAAATTTCGTTACACACTGGAAATCTCTGAAAGTCTCGATTTGAAATACCATATATCGTCTGCCATCATAAAAGCCTATCAGGATGAACTGGGGTATTTTCAAGACTTAACTGTACTTATCGATTATTTGGAAAATGAAATGCCTGAACTTCCTATTCTAGAAGAAGTTCAGACACTGTATGAAAAAACTTTTAAGTCTCTTATTGAAGACACCGAAGACTGGTCTTTTATATTTGGAGAGTGATTTGTAGTTTTTATCCATCTCTTTGCTTGGATACTTTATGCAAGTACATTTGTTCATCTGCAAGATTAATCATGTCTTCAGCACTTATATGTCTCTTGTGGGTCCATTCAGCAAGACCATAACTGAAATTTGCCTTCCATATGAAGTCTGTATTTTTATTGTAGTCAAATAGCCATGCCGATGATCTTTCTAAAATATCATTGGCTTTTTCCTTGTCACAATTTGGAAGAATGAGAACAAACTCGTCGCCTCCAATCCGGACAAGCACATCGGTAGCCCTTACGAATTTTGTTATGGAGTGTGAAATTAGTTTTATGAACTTGTCGCCCTCATCATGTCCAAAGGCATCGTTCACAGACTTCAAGTCATCCACATCTATATAAGCCACTGTGAGTGGTGTTTTATCCAGTTCAGAACCCGTCAACAAGTCCCTCAGAATTTCAAATCCAGCTGATCTGTTAAGTGCCCCTGTCAATTCATCTTTTGTCGCTTGTTTACGCAAGTGGATTTGAGCAATTTTGTAATTATAATAGGCTGATCCTATAATCGTGGCAAGTATTACTTCAACGAGTAAAAGTAAAATAACCGTTGTTTCATAGAATTAACCTGTCCACTATAAATATCCGTGAAGGCCTTTCCCGATAATGTGGAAACGGCCAATATGCTATTTTCTTGATCCCCTTCGTCGTTGATCCATACAATTTCATCGACCTTATAAGGCAACTCACTTTGGCAAAATAATGATAACCAAACAACAACACTGTTTCATTATAGATCACACCCGACATGCTTTCTCCTGTTTCGTGGTCGTCATCTTCTTGGCATGACTGATCTGTACAAATCTCCACTTCTGGATCTCCTATAGCCTGCCATAGTTTACCTGTGGTCTTTGTCACACCGACATGATAACCAAATTGTTTTTCTATATGGTTTTTTAAGTCTTGGTAGTGTTTGAGTTCCACACAAATATGAATAAACTTATCCATCGCCATTGTTCGTGTGAAAACTTCAGCATAGCCACTGGGATTTAACTTTACGAGCACATTGCGTTTACTTGAGTCAAAAATAACCTTTTCAATTTCTTTTTGACTTACAAGGGCATGACCATCAGATACTTCGTCCACAATGTTTTCATTTTCAATGTGCTTGATGATCCGCCCGTGTTGATCATGGATGGTCATGTGTAAATACTTGGATTTATGATGAAGCAAACTGGCTATAGTCTCTTCATTTACACTGGATATATCCTTCAAAACACCCCTTGAAATAGACTTTTCAGAGGCATACCAAGTTAAGTCAGCAATGGCAGCGCTAACTTCATCTTGTATGGTTCGTGTAATAAGTTCATTTTGCGCATTCATAAGCTGAGTTTGAAATTGAATTTGTTCTTCCACACCCGTATGATATTTGTAGAAAACCACCAAAATGGTTATCCCCCAAAATATAATCAAAATATATAAACTCTCTTTTGTGAATCGAACTTTGTTATGGTATCGGCGCATAAAACCACTTCCTTTTACTTTTTCTTACCCAATTGAACAAATAAATTGTACATAATATCACCATTATTAAAATTTATCAAAAGATTTACCTTTAGGTTACTTAAATATGGTCTGGGTAATAAATAGATAAGAGGAGGCGGTTAAATGAGTACGCACAAACATGATACTCGTCATATGCATGACAGGAGTAGTGGGATGGTTCGTGAAAAGGCTCGTGAACGCTTTATGGAGGAGCGCAAGGAAATGGAACATGAGCTTAGTCATCACAAGACAGAGGTGTTAAAGCTTCTTAATGATGATTATTCTTACAAGGAAACAACACATTATAGAGGACAGTATGTTGTTAAATTCCAGCATCCAGATACACATAAAATGGAGAAACTAACTTTCCACTATGAACCCAATTTGAAGCAGTTGGAGCCTATGTGGAATCACGAAGAGCATAATTGATTTGTATTCTTTCAAAAATGCATAACCCCTTATGGTCGCCTATTGCGACATAAGGGTTTATTTTGCTTCACACACTATAATTTATTATTGGGGGATAAATTCTATGCTGCTTTTTTTACATCCACTTCAACTAAGTTTTTGGATTTGATCATAAATGTACCTAGAGCCAATATTGCCGCAAAGATACCCACTGGAATACCAATACTTTCACCCAGGCCTAAACCTTCAGGTGCAACAGTGATATAAGATGTAATAACCGCTGTCATGAATGTTGCTGGCGCTGTTGCAATCCAGTGAAGCCTTCCGTTTCTTACAAGATACACGGCACTTGTCCATAAAACGATAGTTGCTAAAGTTTGGTTAGACCATGCAAAGTATCTCCAGATGATTGTAAAGTCGATAAAACATAGGGCTAAGCCAATTGCAAATAGTGGCACTGCTATTGTAAAACGAGACGCTGCTGAATCCTGTTTCATTTTCATAGCATCTGCTATAGCCAGTCGAGCACTTCTAAAGGCTGTATCGCCTGAAGTGATTGGAGCTGCCACAACACCTAGAACCGCTAGAATACCACCAACTGTTCCCATAAGCGTTGTAGAAATATCACCAACAACAACGGCCGCTGACCCTGCACCTGCAAGGGCTTGTGTTCCGCCGTAAAAACTCATTGCTGCTGCTGCCCAAATCAGAGCAATAATACCTTCTGCAATCATTGAGCCATAGAAAACGCGACGACCTTGTCTTTCATTGCCTATACATCTAGCCATGATTGGCGATTGTGTGGCGTGGAAACCACTAATAGCACCACAGGCGATTGTAATGAATAGGAATGGGAAAATTGATTTTGCACTCGGGTGCATGTTTGTTAGTTGAATTTCAGGAATTGTATAGCCACCCGTTAAAATACCCCACATGATGCCAACACCCATAATAAGAAGGGCTGCACCAAAGATTGGATAGACTTTACCGATAACCTTATCAACTGGCATAACGGTTGCAATTAAGTAATATACAATGATGATTCCTAAGAAGATAAACTTATTTACGCCTGTCATATTTTCAAGTAGACCCGCTGGTCCATTGATAAATACAACACCTACAAGTACAAGTAGAACCACTGAGAATAGACGCATGACGTTTTTAGCTGTCATCCCCAGGTATTCCCCGACGATTTCGGCAATTGTTGCACCGCCGTGGCGAATAGAAAGCATACCAGCAAAGTAGTCATGGGTTGCACCTGCAAAAATAGACCCTAGTACAATCCATAAAAATGCTACTGGTCCCCATAGAGCCCCTGCAATGGCGCCAAATATAGGCCCTAGACCTGCAATGTTTAGAAATTGAATTAAGAATACTCGCTTCCAGTCCATTTCCACAAAGTCAACACCATCATTTTGAGTGACCGCTGGTGTTGGTCTGTTTTCATCGGCTCCGAAAACCTTCTCTACAAACTTACCATAAATAAAATATCCCACAATTAGAGCTACAATAGATAAAAGAAATGATACCATGTTTTAACTCCCTCCCTTTTGGTAAGTCCATGGTATCAAGAAACGTTTTCCTATTGTCGGTATTTTTGATGATTTATCGTATAAAATAGATGAAGTGCATTTTTCGTCCTACAAGATGCACTCATTTTTCGACTCTGCTTTTCGCCCCTTACTAAATATTCAGTCTCTTTTTAAAACTTTTCACATTGCTTCTACTTACTGGAACTTCTTCATTGCTTCCATCGAACTGTATCATTAAAGTGTGATTAAAATAAGGGCTGACCTCTTTGACTTTTTTCAAATTGACAATATAAGCCCTGTGCGTTTTAAAGAAAAGATTTGCAGGCAACTTGGCTTCAATTTTAGATAAACTTTCTGTCATTTGGTAGGCTCCATCTTCTGTATGAACATAAACAGTGTTCTCTTCGACTTTGCAAAATAGAATATCTTTGACGGGAATGAATATGATTTTATCCCCAAGTGGGATTGGAAGCCGTGCCACAGCTTTTTGGGGTCTGTCTTCAGTATGGCTATCCTTGTGGCGCCGGGCCTCTACTTTCCTTAGGACCTTTTTGACCCGCTCTTCTTCATAGGGTTTTAGAATGTAATCAATGGCATCTTTTTCAAAGGCCTCCAGGGCGTGTTCATCATAAGCCGTTGCAAAAACTATAGCCGTTGAAAGATTAAGTCCACCAATGGCTTCTGCCAGTTTCAGACCGTTCATTTGGGGCATGTTTATATCTAGGAAGACAATGTCCGGTTCTGTGTTTTGAACAAACAGGAGCCCTTCCACAGAATCTGTAAACCTTCCAGTCACTTCCGCCAAGCCAGAGTTTTCAATTATATAGGCCAGTTCACTTAAGGCCGGCATTTCATCATCAATTAAAACAACGTGAAGCATTATATCCCTCCTGTTAGTGGCAATGAAAAGTAGATATGGGTGCCTACATCCGGTTCACTGTCGATATGAAGATTGACCTCGTAAATGCTCTTGAGTCGGTCCCTTACATTGTTGAGTCCAATGCCTGTGGCAAACTTTAAATTTTCAACTTTTTCCTCAGTCATGCCTATGCCATCATCTGCTACATCGAAGTGGACCTTGTCTTCCGCTTTATGAATACTTATTTTGACTGTTCCAATACCGTTTTTATTGCGTATGCCATGTCGAACGGCATTTTCAACAATCGGCTGGAGAATGAGAGGCGGTACACTTATTTCTATATTTGGGTCTATGTCATATTCAATAAATAGTTTTTCAGGAAATCTTGCTTTTTCAATACTCAAAAAAGCTTCCACAACCCTGATCTCATCTTTAAGGGGAATTTTCGTTGCGCTGTCCTTAAAACCGCTTCTCAAAATCACACTTAATTCTTGCAGAAGTCTTCTGGCTTCATCTGCATCTGTCCTAATAAGAGACATAATGGTGTTAAGCGAATTAAAGAGAAAGTGCGGCTTGATTTGTGCCCTTAGAGCTTTGAGTTCAGCCTCTTCTCTGAGTGACTTCTGCTTTTCAATACTGCTCAATTCTAACTGCGTTGTGAATAGAGCTGCCAATCCCTTAAAAAGCTCCTGGTCAGACTTCGTCACTGAATTCTTTTTGTCTTTATACACTTTAAGACATCCAATAACACGATCATGCATTTTCAAGGGCGCAACAATGACAGAACTGTCTCCGGCTTTTAGACCAAAAACTTCTAGATGGGTTCCGCGCTGCCCGACTTGCATTTTTCCTGTGTGAAGACAACGTTTTGTAATTTCTGTGCTAATGGGCACACCAGTTTGACCAACCTCGACATGGTCTCCAACCAGCGCTAAGACCTTAACCTCGTCTGTTATAGCAACAGCTTTAAAACCTGTAATTTCACAAATGATCTGACAAGCCACATTGGCTGTTTCCACACTAAGACCTTTCTTAAAATAGGGCACAGTTTGATTGGCTATATCAAGGGCCATTTGAGCCTTTAGAGCTGCTGCTGCATCATTTTCATTATAAATTTGCTGAACAATAAGCAAGAACATACCTATACCTATTGCATTGAGGAATGTCATTGGCAAGAATATGAGTTCAACCAGTGCATAAGCCTGGTCAAAGGGGCGGGCAATCAGTAAAATAATAAGCATTTGAAGGACTTCAACAACAAGACCAAGAATTAGTCCAACAAACCACTTGCTTGAACTTTGCTCCAGTCTCTTCTTGGCAAGACCACCTATAATCCCTCCAAGAAAGGTCGATATACCGCATGATATGGCAGTTAACTCTCCACCATGCATGAGAAAGGCCCTGTGAAAGCCTGCAATGAGACCACTTATGGCTCCGACAACAGGTCCTCCCAAAAGACCTGAGAGAACTACAGGAATGGTTCTGGAATTTGCTATACCACCTGCAACAGGGGTCCCAAGTAGGGTCATAACAATTCCTAGTACCCCCCACATACCAGCAAAAATATGCTTTCTATCCAGTTTGACTTGTCTTTTGTCAGGTAGTTTCTAAACAAAACCGTTTTAGAAATGAAAAATGCAAATGTTATGATCAAGCCCAATCTTTCAATGAGGCTTAAAAATAATTTTCCTATCATATACAGTCTCCCCAATTTACATATTTATACCAAAAGCTCTTAAAACGCTTTAATCCGATCAACTCGATTTATACCTATTATATCATTGGTCTATAAAAACGCTCCCTTGTATCTCTCAAAAACAAGAAAATCCGCCTCAAATGCCTTTGAGACGGACTCATATGCTTAGCCCTCTACCTCCAACTTATCATATAACACAAAGTCTCTGTGCGACCTATGCTATAAATGACATGGCTGAAGTTTACGGTTTAAATATTTTGACTTACATAGGATTCGATATCCAGAACAAATTCAAAAGCTTCAATTTCTTCTTCTGGAATCTCTATTCCATATTCGTCTTCAATTTCTGAAATAATGTTCGTTAAAGTATCATCATCAAGATTTAGATCATCTGTTATTGATAGGTCTGATCCAACTTCATCTGATTCTTCATATCCAACATATTCTGCAATAATTTCTTTAATGAAATTAACTCCCATTTTTTCCTCCTATTTTATCGAATTTATTCTTAAACCCTGTGTACTCATGACCCCATAAGAAAGATAAGGCTGATAAACCTCTTTTTATGTCATGAATATGTTACGTCAATGTTTTGGATTCATATAAATCTTATAGAATAGTCAATAACGCTATTACCAGTTGTTTCACACCCCATTTTCTATTTTTGTAATTTGAATATAATAGGTTTTCATCAAAAAATCAATGTTTTTTCTTCATGTATACAATCTATTTTTGCAGACCAATAAGGTTTACAAGGTGTTAGTTGCGGATTAAAGCGCCTTGAACCCGGTCTGAAACGAAATAAAAATCCCTTATCATTTGACCATTTGGTCTCAAATAAGGATTAAACTTTTTCGTTTTGAAAGTTCATGTGTTTGACTGCCTTATAAAGGCATGTCTACCCTGACCCTATTTTTGAAGTAAACCGGTTTTAAATTACATGCCTGTGCCATACTTATAGCCTTGTCAAATTGCCTTGTTATAGCTTCTTCACCATGGCTATCAGACCCGATTGTCACATATTTTCCACCCAGCTCATTAAAGCGCTTGTATATCTTAAAAAGCTCATCTTGTGCACTGGATAAATCCAGTCTTCTCGTGCTGATTTCAAGAGCCTTATCCATCACAGCCACTGCTTTTAAAACAGCGTCTATTTCTTCTTTATAATCAGCGTAATAGAGTTCCTTATCCTCATAAGGGCTGTATCGTGCAATGTAGTCAATGTGGGCAAGTGAATCAAAATAAGGATTCTCCTTGACACCTTTTAACATGGAAGTCAAATACTCTTTATAGGCTTCATCTTTTGAAAGCCCCTCATAGTACTCTTTGTCATAGTATTCGAGATTTGTTTCCATATCATACGGAGCGTGAGTTGAGCAGAGTATAAAATCAAAATCGTGTCGCTCTGCAATGCTTTTATTTTCCTCAACAGCCTCTACGCGAAGCCCCATTTCTATACCAAGTAGAACTTGATCTGATCTGTGAGGCTTATAGGCTTCAAAGAAGTCAGATACATTTAAGGTGAATTCAGCTCCCCTGAACGGATTGATGTCCATATGATCTGTTACGATCATCCCCACTCCCAGGGTCTTGCATTTTTCAATTGCTTTTTTCTATGGGCATATCACAGTCGCAAGAAAAACTTGTGTGCACGTGTGAATCAAACATCTTTGCCTCCAATCACAAATCCTTTTCGTCACATCTGTGATTAGCATTATAACAAAATCTGAGGGATAAAATCCAGTTACAATATATGTTCATAAGAGCTCTAGCTTATAAACAGAGGGTCAACAAAACCTTGAATGACATGGATCGTCATGATTCTCATTCAATATTTTGCAGGCTGGGTCACCACTACGATCTTAAGAGTTGGCTAGATTATCAATAACTTGACTTAGGGTGTTTTCAACCTCTTTGGCTGTTTCCACGAGATCCTTTGAGTCATCAAGCATGCCTATGAGCTCAGTTGGTTTGGCCATGCCTGTAAATACCCCCTGATCATTTTCATAGACAACCATCTTGCAAGGTAAAAAGTATCCTGCCTTTTGATTGCTTTCTAAAACACCTATGGCGATTTTTGGATTACACACTTCAAATATCCAAAAGTTATGCTTATACTCTATGCCTTTTTCCTTAAACTTATCTTTAAAATTGAGTTCCCATAGGACACCAAATCCAGAGCTTGCTAGTTCTTTCTTAAGAGCTTCAATGGCTTGCTTTAACTCATGGCTGACTTTTTTTCATAATAGATTTGCATCTTTCTACCTCCATTTAGGGTCTGTTAACGTTTTACAACGTAAACTCAAAGTCTTTTTTTTACTCATATTTTTTTACCCGATCCATTTGAAAATACTATTTTATTGGTACCTATCTAATAAGATGCCCTAATTTTATATGCACTAAACTTAGGGTGTGCTTATTCTTTATACAATAAAAGTCCACTTCGTCATGTCTATTCAGACTAGAAGTGGACTTCATTTTTATTATAAACAAATTTACAAATTGAACTCGATCAATTTTTGCAGTCAATTTTAGGGACTCATTATATGCGTTTCATTTTCATTTTTTCTGGTTAGTCTTCTTGGCCATGACCTTCTGAAATAATTTCAACAAGGTCACCATGCCATGTGTGATACCAAACGTCTCCAGTGTATGCATTGACGCTCATCATGCCAGCTGCTTCTTCATCAAGCTCAACGTGAAAAGTGTAGTACCCATAAAAAGCATGTCCGCCGTCTTCTGCTTGAAGATCTTCTTCATACTGGGCAAGATACTCATTTGCTAGCTCTAGGGCTTCATCTGACGATATCTGATCTTCTTTATCATATTCTTCAAAGATACCATTCATAAAGCCTCGTCCGTTCCAGCTCCCGTGCATACCGTATTTTGTGTTCCACATCATATTAGGACCATGCTCAGGGTATACGTATCCTGTAACAGGATTGACCAGAAGTTCCATGGCACCACGTCCTGTTTCTTCTTCGACTACGGAAAAATAGTAGTCTGTGTTTGAGTAAACAAAGATGTCTTCAATTTCAAAATCAGTGTCATAGTACTCAAGATAATCCATAACATTGTCTTTAAGGTCTTCTAAATCCATCAGATCGGCTTCATCAAACTCTTGATAGCCATTCCAGTTGTTTCCGTTCCAGTTGTAGCCACCCATCATGGAACCCATGTGGCCACCGCCATTCATATGACCAAAACCACCCTTTCTATTGCCTGGTCCATACATATGGCCATAACCATTATAATTGTCATTATCCCAATTGTCCCCCATGTGGCCATACCAACTATCGTTTTCATTGTTATTCCAATTTCCGCCCATATGACCATTTCCATTAAAGAATCCATTTCTGTCATTTGCATCTGCAAAGCTTAATGATCCTGCAAGTAGTAGTCCAGCTGCAAGAACAGCGAATAATCTTTTTCCATAGTTCATATTCATTGCATTTCCTCCATTTCACTTTATCCATTCGATTTATATTTTGTTTAAGCACTTGCAACTTTATAGTTGGCAAGCCTATCATCTTATAAACCTCAGGCGCTTGCAAAATTACAGTTCTATACCCTCGCTATACCGTATATAGAATTTTAGATTCTTAAATATCTATATACGGTATAGCAAGGGTGCTTGAATGATATTTTGCAAGTCGCTCAACCTAGTATAAAATTCAAATGTGGCACAATTATGATTCCAATAAAAATATTCTAGAATTGATGTTTTAGCTTTGATTCACATTTGTCCTTGTAAAATGAACTGTGAATGTGGTACCTTTGCCAAGATTTGAAGTGACGTCTATCCTTCCCCCCATTTTTTCGATATTGTTTTTTGTTATATGAAGTCCAAGACCGTCTCCCTCTGTCTCGTCTTGATTGTCGTTTTTGTTGTCAACTCTGTAGTAGGCTTTGAAGATATTTTCGAAATCAGCCTTATCAATCCCCCGGCCTGTATCAACCACTTTTATTGACCAGTCTTGGTCACCTTGTTCACTTAATATGACCTTGACCTCACCGGTGTTTGTAAACTTATAAGCATTGGTCAAAAGATTGTATAGGGCCTGATTTAATAGGGCTGGGTCCTTGTAGACCATAAAACTTCTAGGGCCTTCATAAATAAGGTCCAGTCCCTTTCTTTTATACTGGACACTAAGTCCTTAATGATCTTCCTAATTTCAGAAACAAGATCATATTCTTTTAGAGATAAGGCCTCTGTCTCGCCTTCATATTCAATAAAGTCATTCATGTTTTCAATGAGATTTGACAGGTTTTCAATTTGACTGATACAGTTTTCAAGCCTGTTTTGATCCATTTCAACAACACCATCTAAGGCGCCTTCACATTGGGTTCTAAGAATGGTTAGGGGTGTTCTTGACTCATGGGCCAACTGGTCTGTTTTTTTGTTTGCGGGCTGATTTTTGAAGTTTCAAGCGAGTGGATAAATTTTGAAGGCTCACTTGAAGCCCTCTGACTTCTAACACTTTTGATGATTTTATCTTTAAGGTTTCACCCTTTTCTATAGACCTTGCATACCGAGCGGTTTCTCTTAGGTCCTTTGTAAGTTTCTTACTGGATATAGCCACTATAAGAAGGGCAAACCCCAAAACAAAAAGACCTGATATAAGTGTGCCAAAAATCATAGCCCGTTTGAAAAGCCGCACGGTTTCTGAGCTTTGCACATCTCCACTTCTGGATATGATCAATTGACCGGTTTTTCCCCTGCCCATATCAATTGAAATAAGGTCTTCTTCTGTGTCAAACACGTCACTCATCATGCCGCCCATATGTCCTTTGCCATGCATGCTGAACATGGAATCCTCAGCGTAGGCAATTCTATTGCCCTGGGCATCATAAATGCTTATACCAACAATGGGATCATCAATGAAGTTCTTCAACTCGGTTTCCGCCCGTGACTTGTTTTGCACACCGTCGACAAGCAGGTTTCTTGAAAAGGTTTTTATAGCATCGACATTTTGGTCATACTGGTCTGAAACATAGTTTCTAAAATATTTATCAATATAGCTTGATGAAATAAGTGAGTTGATAACTATAGAAATAGCAATGACAAACAGCATAATAATGCTTAGTTGTTTTCTAAGTGTCACCCTTGCCACCTCCAAAAATATAACCTGCACCATACTTTGTTTTTAAGTATTTAGGTTGGCGGGAGTTGTCCTCAATTTTATGTCTGATTTTTTTTATATAGGAATCAATATTCCTGTCAAAACCATCATAATCACTGCCGAATGCGTCTTCTATGAGTTGGTTTCTACTAAGGAGCTGTCCAGAATTCTTAAAGAAGACTTCAAGAAGACTAAACTCTTTTGCTGTGATTTCTATTTCTTGTCCATTTTTATACAGGCTTTGTTTTTTCAGGTTCAGTTTCAGTGCACCACAAGTCAAATTCTGAGTTTTTCTTTGGTCTTTGTAGACTCTTTTTAAAACAGCCTCTACCCGCTTTACAAGCTCTCTTGGGCTAAAGGGTTTTGACACGTAGTCGTCTGCTCCAAGATCAAACCCCTTTAACCGGTCGACCTCTTCCTGCTTGGCTGTTAGCATTATGACTGGAATGTCTGATATAAGTCGAATTTCTTTGAGGACTTCAAACCCGCTAATGCCAGGCATCATAACATCCAAAATGGCTAGATCAATATCATTTTCTTCAAAAGCTGACAAGCCCTCAAACCGTCCACGGCTTCAACAACCTCATATCTTTCTTTTTCCATGTATTTTGTCACCACTGATCGAATGTTTTCTTCATCTTCAACGATCATTATTTTATATGTCATTACCAGCCCACCTTTAAACAGATGCTATTTTCTTACTTTACGCCTCGTTTTAAACTCTTTTATCTTATATTTTTGATACAGCAATATGTCCAATCGCTCTTTCTTATTTACATCATTTCATAAGCTCGAGCACAAAAAATACAGCTCCATATTCCCATCATAGCATATATATTTTTTGATTCTTCAGCCTCTATATACTATGATGAGGATTCTTGTACAATGTTTTGCAAGTCACTCAAGCGAACATAATAAAAATCTATTCCATTAATAAGCCTCAACAATTCAAAACTCCGTAACCATGCACATAAGAACTGAGTCATAGGCACATTTACTATGTACCCTGATTCAGTTCAGGCGTCAACTTAAAAATTATATTGTAGACAAAGTGTCTTCATATAACTTAGAAAGTCTCTTGCAGGTCCCGGAGTTTATATTTTGTCTTACCTATTGTTATTCACTATTTTATAATCATTATCCAACTTCAGTCACTGACCTAGTCTGTTTTAATCTTTTACTTATTTTTTAAAACATTCTTTCTGCTTGTGTATTCCTCTTCAGAAATTTCACCGCTAGCAAATCTCATATCGAGTTCATAGAGGGCATTCTTAGTCGATTTTCCGCTTGTACTTTTATTTCTCATAAGCATAAAGAAAATAAGCCCCACAATAACCAGTGTTAGTCCTATGCCCCAAAATGAGTTGAACATTCCAAAACCACCGCAACCGAAGCCACGACCAAAACCATTATAAAACATCATCTATATCACCTATCTTCCATTGTTTTTTCATACGTTTATAAGTTTCTTCATCTATTTGTCCACTGACAAATCTTTCATCCAAAATTTCTCGTGGTGATTTTGAATATTGACCACGCTCGGGTGTCTTATCGTTCGTGTAAATATAGTATATTACAAAAGCGATTGCAATCCATCCAATAAACATCATAGTTTTCACCTCCAAATAAAGCACCCGTTCCTAGTAAACCAAGGGTATACACCATCAATAAACAGATGCAAAATTATTGATTTATAATCATCTATACATAGAGTATATCCATGAATTATGGCGGAATTATGATTTTATGGGTCACAGTCACTTTTATATGACATACTTCAGTTATTGTCGCAGTCCACTTAGATGCTTTGGGATCAAAATGATATATATGTCAGTTATTCTCTAAATGGCACTTTATAAATAAGTGATTCCGAGCGACTTACAAAATTACATATATATCCCCTTTATACCATATATAGAATTTTTGATTCTTAAATATCTTTATATGGTATAGCAAGGGTGCTTGAATGATATTTTGCAAGCGCCTGGATTCCAGTAAATAATTGATTCCAGTATAAAAAAAAGTTTTAAGAAAGCTGGATCCACTTCCCTAAAACTTTTTTGTATGCTTTCATATTCTAAACGGACCACATTTTACTGGTGGGTAATGCAAAATGCGTCTAAAGTGCGTAGACTGACTTTGACTCCGTCTCTCTTGCGAAAACCTCTTTTGGACATCCGTGGTCAATGACCACACCTTTTTCCATAACCACCACTTGGTCTGCGCTCTCTAGGGCATCCTTTTTATTGTGGGTTACAAAACTGTGGTTATACCTGCTGTTCTTAGGATGCTTTCCAGTTCATCACGGATTTTATCATGAAGGTGGGCATCTAAATTACTAAAAGGTTCATCCATGAGTAAGAGTTTTGGCTCAGGTGCTAGGGCTCTTGCCAGAGCCACACGCTGCTGCTGACCACCACTGAGTTCATGGGGGTATCTCTTTCCAAGACCCTTTAAGTCAACAAGGGCAAGCATTTCATCCACTCTTTTTTTCTTCGCTTGCCGACGCATTTTTTCAAGACCAAACATAATATTTTTTTCCACAGTTAAGTGGGGGAATAAGGCGTAGTCCTGAAAAACCATGCCCAGACCTCTTTCTTCAGGCAGGAGGTTGGTTTTACCAGAATAAAAGTCTTTGCCCCCCACTGAAATTTCACCTGAAAGGGGCGTTTCTAGGCCAGCAAGAACACGAAGTGTTGTGCTCTTACCTGACCCACTCTCGCCAACAATGGCCAAAATATGTCCTTGTTCCATCCCAAAGGCCACTTGGTTTAATATCAACTCATCAGAGCCTCTGTATTTGAAATCGATTCCGTTCATTTTAAGATACACGACTTTGCCCCTCGTTCTAGACTGGTACCGCTGAAGTATAAATATAAGTAGTAAACTGATAAATATAATGAAAATCGACGGCACAGCCGCTTCATGAATCATTTCGTCGTTGGCATATTCAAAGGCCTTTGTCGCTAGGGTATCGAAGTTGAAAGGTCTTAGAATAAGCGTTAAAGGCAGTTCTTTGAGCATGTCTATAAAGACCATGACAAAACCACCAATTAGGGCTGAATGAATCATAGGCAGATCCACTTTAAAGAAGGTTTCTACACTATTCATTCCAAGCATTCTAGAGGCTTCATGGTACTTTCGACCGATTTTATTAAAGCCGGAATCCACATTGTTATAACCTATAGCTAAAAATCTAAGCACATAGGCAAAGAGAAGCATGGCTATGCTGGTGCTGAGGACCAGGGTCTTGTTCAGGTGGAACCAGTCCCTGTACACCGGTGTTAAGAACCTGTCTAGACCAACAAAAAGGATGATAACCCCCACGGAAATGACTGCTCCGGGAATGGAATAGCCAAGTGAAACAGCCCCTGAGTGTAGTCTTGTCAGTCTCGATGTGGACAGCCTATTATGGTTGGCCACAATAACCGCAACCACAAGGATAATGGCGGTAGATACAATAGACACAAAGAGTGTGTTTCTAATCAGTTCTACCAGCTCGGTGGAAAAGAGTCTGTCCCTTGACAAATACGACCAGTGGACAAGTTGTGTCAGGGGAATAATAAAGCCAAGCATGAAAATAAAGAGTCCATATCCACTCGCAAGAATTTTTTGCCAATCCTTCAGTGGAATACGCACCATGCTTCTTTGCTTTGTTGTTGTCATGCTATACTTTCGTCGACCACGAACAATTTTTTCACCAGCCAGTGTCGTAAAGACAAAGACCATTAAAATTGCTGATAGCCTTATAGCTGCACTTAAATCACCCATGGAAAACCAGGCTTTGAAAATCGCTGTGCTAAAGGCTGGCACCCCGTAATATTTGACGACACCGTAGTCATTTAAAACTTCCATAACCACTAGACTGGCACCGCCAACAACGGCTCCCCTAGCCAGTGGTGCTATAACTGTAAAAAATAACTTTGCCGGCCTATGACCAAGCACACGGGCACTTTCTATAAGTGAGCTTGTATGTCTTGATAAAAAAGACCGTGTCACTGTATACACATATGGATACAGAAAAATTGTGAATATAAAGACCACACCCGGCAGGTGCATGATGTTAAAAAACTTTTGATTGACGCTTATATTCATTTCATTTCGTAAAAATGTTTGAATCACACCTGTGTATGTGAGTAGACCATGGTAGGTGTAAGAACCAATATAGACAGGTATAGCCAGGGGCAGCATAAGTCCCCACTTCAAGATGTTCCTAAAAGGAAATTCAAAAACCGTGACAAGCCAAGCCAGACTCATTCCAATAATGGCCGTTGCCAGTGCTGTAAACGTCACAATTAATACTGTGTTGAGCATGTACTTGTTGAGCATATACTCTTTAATATGTTCCCAGTTTTCACTTCCACCGCCGAATAAAAGTTGGTAGACAATCACCACAATCGGAAGCAAAAGCAGGCCGAAGCTGGCATTTGCCAGCTTCGACCATATATCTGCTTTCTATTCATTTTGACCCCTATTGCCCTATAGGACTTGTCTTATTGCCAGTTTACTTCGTTAAAGATTTCAACGGCTCTTAGGTTGTTTTCACCTAGAACTGAAAGGTTAATGTCTTGTGTCTTGAATTCGCCCCATGACTTAAGAAGTTCTGATGCTTCTACATTTGGGTTTACAGGATACTCATAGTTTGCGCTTGAGAACTCGCCTTGAGCTTTTTCTGACGTTAGGAATTCAATCAGCTTCACTGCATTTTCTTTATTCTTAGAGTGCTTAGCAAGACCAGCACCACTTACATTAACGTGTGTTCCCGTTGTTTCTTGGTTAGGGAAGAATACGCCAACATTCTGTGCAACATTCACTTCTTCTGGATTGTCAGAGTTTAACATTTTACCGATGTAGTATGTGTTCATGATGGCTAAGTCACCTTCACCTGCTACAACAGCTGTTGCCTGTGCTCTGTCATTGCCTTGAGGTTCACGCGCCATGTTCTTAACAAGGCCTTCTGCCCAAGCTTTTGCCTCTTCTTCACCAGAAACTTCAATAAATGATGCTAGAAGGGACTGGTTATAGATGTTTGATGAAGAACGCACTAGGATTTTTCCTTCCCACTTTGGATCTGTTAGGTCTTCATATGTTGATAGCATGTCTGGTGTCACTCTGTCTTTTGCGTAAACGATCACACGACCACGCATTGTTAGACCGATCCAAGTGCTGTCTTTGTCTCTTAGATTTTCTGGTACGTTCGCATCAACAAGGTCACTTTCAACCGTTTGAAGTAGACCTGCATCTTTGGCTCTGAACAGACGACCTGCATCAGCTGTGATTAGAAGGTCGGCTTCTGTATCAGCATCTTCACGCTTCATACGTTCGATAAGTTCATCACCTTTACCCTTAATGACGTTGACTTCAATGCCAGTTTCTTCAGTAAACTGCTTGTAAAGTTCAGCGTCTGTGTCATAGTGACGATCTGTGTATAGGTTAACAACACCAGCCTCAACCGGTTCTGATGTTTCTTCTTTATTTTCTTCTACCTTGTCTTCAACCGCTGTTTCTCCTGCCGTGTTTTCTGCAGGCGCCTCTTCAGCTGGTGCCGCACACCCGGCAAGCACAGCCATTGCCATAATCATTGCCATTAATAAAGTAATGAACTTCTTCATGTTTTTCCTCCACCTCAACTATGTAAGTTTTCGTATTATGACATTATAGAAATGTCTAACGCTTCGTTGTGATAATGCTTTATCGAGATAACACCATATCGTGATAACGATTATCAATATCACGATATTTAGTATTCTAATTGATAACAATTATCATGTCAATACAATTTTATTTCCGCAATATTTTAGTCAATTTTCTACATTAAATGTCGTGCAACATTTGTTTTTCAAAAAAGACTGGTCTATTCATATTTTTTTAAAATATTCCCATTATAATAACCATATCCAGTTCATTTTACAGGCCTAAAAAAATACATGTAACTCGTTTAAATAATCTTGGAGGTGTATTTTAGTGCATATGATTCCCAGAAAATTTTTCATGAAGCAATTTGAGACGTGGAAATCTGGAGGTTATAGCCTGATTGACTTCACAAATGCCAAGGTGGATTTAAGTGCTATGCCCCATTACTACCAAAATAAATTTAAGCAGATACAGCGAAATATTGAAAAAACTACTTCCTGAACCACCTGATTTACCATAAGCTTGCACGGGTGAACCTTGTGAAGAATACTTACTATTTTGAGCCGGATTTCTTATACGGTTTACTTAATGGTGGGCAGATAGAGGCACTTGAGGACAGACAAGCTTTTTATGGGGATAAAAAAACGGGACTGAGTCAGTGACTCGGTCCCGTTTCTATATGTGAACTGATGTGGGCTTGAATGATATTTTATAGGTCGCTCAATTACTAAAACGACCGCCGTTTCTACGCCCACCACTTCTTTCAGTTCCCCGTTCAAATGCCTTTAGGTGATTTTCTGATGCTGATTTTAGACTTTCAAATACACTTCGTATATCGTCTGGTAGTTCCTGATCTAAGAATTTATCGTACATTGCTATATTAGCTATTTCAGCCTGAACACCTACCGTAAATGCTTCTGCGAGCGTCTCAGGAATAAGCAGATGGTCTACCGCTGTGTCCTCTATAAGATCAACCCCATATTCTTCAAACAGAGGTAGGAGCCACTCTATATGACGTTCTTCTGATTTTTCAATATTTGAAAATGGACGCTGTTCTCCAAATACATTCTGAATGGCATTATATTCTGCTCTTGCGGCGTATTCATCCTGCAAGGCGTAAATCAGCATCTCTTCAATGGAATATTCATTGGTGTATTCACCTTTTTCAGCCGCTCCAGCAGAACCGTAATCAGCGCCATCTGCAAACGTCACTGTACTCATAACCAACATTACCGTTAGACTTAGTCCCATCATTCTTTGAATCATCTTATTCATTTTAAAATCTCCTTTCGTTTACTGTTTATGTGTATATAGTAATGGAGATTTGTGACAATCATATGACGATTGGGTGAATGTTTAAGGTTGGTTTAAGTCATTGGTTTATAAAAGGCTTTTATCTATCCTTTTGCTATTTAAGTGAGTCTAATATAGATATGATCTCGGATTTTAAGTTCGTATCAAGAGTATAATATTCGGTAACTTCTTCAGAATCTGTATTTCCTGTTGTAATTTCAATATAGTTAGGATATACCACAACTCGATTCATTTCTCCCTCATATCTATGAGAAATGAATGCTAATGCACCATTATTATGCGCAATCATTAATCCGCCTTGAATATTTGATGCATAGGGTCTTTCAAAGTTGATCTTTAGCTCAGTATTAACAATCTCAATATTTTCAGACGTGTTTTGACTAAACTTAAAATACTCTTTAGTTTTCATATCAGAAATTAGATTATTTAGTATTAAAAGATTACTTTCATCTTTCACAATTACATTTGAATCTAATATTTTATCCTCTCCATATGTAAAAAAACCTATTGTTGCAGCGTTATTTTGAAACTCAGGAATACGTGACTTATCATATGATTTCTTCATTGAAGTGGAGTCTATGATTTCTTGAAGTTTTAGTAAATCCTCTTCAGTGCCATTTGCTGTAAACTCGTTATATATAAGTCCGTCCTTATACTCAACAACAGATATTATGTTGTCAAATACTCGAATATACTTTACAACATCGCTAGATACTCTACTTATTAAAGTAGAATTACCGGCTGGTATTTCAAACAAATCATAACCATCAAACAGAATAGTGTATTTTTCAATTAATGTATCTATAGCATTTATTACATCTTCATCCGTCTCTATAAAATAGTTAAAATCAATTCCACCATTGCCTAGTTTGGTAACTTCAATTTCACAAAAATCATTATTTTTTTGAATGAATATAGTTACTGATAATACTATTAAAATTGAAACAGACAACAGCGCTATTAATACTTTCTTTTTTATCATTTAAAAGCTCCTAGTTATATAGTTTATTATGGCACAAGCATTTACTATTTTTTTATTTACTGTCGCTTACTGTACGATAAGTGATCCTTCCCACTTAAAGACTTTTGTTTCACCATTTTCTCTGTATGTAATTTTTGATTTTTTTTCCTCTATATCTACTTGCAATAAAACCTCTATTGGGATCCATTAGTGTCATACCAAAACCGCTTGATGAATATCTATATCCCGCTAAAACCATTGAATGACCATCTCTATCAGGTTTATCAGAGAACCATTGAGTGAATACTGGAAGATCGCTATCTATGACTTTAACGATCTGTGATTCAGTCATTACTCCACCCATTTGAGTTGTAAATCCATATTTCTGAAAAGCAGCTTCTGCTTTTATAAGGTTCGCACCGCCATTTGCTCCATTTTTGTATTCGACTCCCATATCATCACAAATTTGACCAGGCGATTTTGAAATGCCATCTATGTAATAGATCATTGAAGTTATGCAACATGCCCAACAGTAACCATATGAACCCTGTCGCTGAATAGGTACACTCAATTTTGTTCCATTACTTCTGGATAGTGAAGCACCTCTAAATAATGACATTAATCCGTACGCTGGTTGTTCTTGAACATCAATAATATGTGCCGTAGATACTTTGCCAGATGTCTTTATCGCAAAATCATATGATTCCACATCCGTTGATAAATTACTATAATACTGCCCATTATCAACTATTATGCTATAGATACCTGTAAGTATACCATTCTGGTAAAGTGGATATTCAATAATCTCATATCCATCAGAAGAGTAAGAATACTCAGGTGTTGATAGATGATATGAACTCGATAACATTGAGGTGCTTGATCCATTTACACTTTCTAGTGATTTAATTAGAGTTGGTAAATCGTTATTAATAAAGTCAGTTAGTTTGGAATTGTTTCCTGCAAATGATGCCGGTGTAATTCCCGGAATAAGCATTGTCATTACTAAAATTAAAGCAAGTGTCTTTTTCATTTTGTCCTCTTTCATTGTGTCCTTAAATGCTTGTGCCAAAATAATGTGGTACATGATTCCTGAGAGTAAGTGTAACACACAACATACCTAATTATACATATAATTACACATAAAGCACTTATAACCACATGAATGATCTCATTTAATACAGAAGAACTTCATTACTACGATTACTGAAAAATGAAATGACACCACCAGTCTGAGAAAGTCTAAGATTTACCCTAACACATTTTCGCTGGCGAACCGAGGGAGGATGTTAGTCGAGTAAGCCACTTTTTGTATAAAAAATGAATGGACGAACCATCTTAACTTGCGCTACGATGGGGTCCATTCATTTGTTGGAATTTTAGTAATCAGTCTTTATTCTCAAAAACCAATCTTTATTAAATCTGAGCGATCTTTATTATTATTTTTCACAACCGTATTTTTCCACTTACACCCTACTCAACAGTAACAGACTTAGCCAAGTTACGTGGCTTGTCAACGTCATTGCCACGTGCTAGGGAAACGTAGTATGCGAATAGTTGCATTGGAACAACGCTTAAGATAGGAGCCAGTACATCAAGAGTTCTTGGAATCCAAAGGACTTCATCTGCAACTTTTTCTATCTCTTCATGACCACACTGGGCGATAGCAACAACATATGCCCCTCTTGCCTTCACTTCCTTAATATTGGATAGCATTTTATCAAATATATGCTCTTGTGTGGCATAGGCTACAACAAGTGTGCCTTCTTCAATAAGGGCAATTGTACCGTGCTTTAGCTCACCTGCTGCAATGGCAAATGAATTAATGTAAGAAATTTCTTTTAGCTTTAATGAAGCTTCAAAGGCAATGTCCACATCCACGCCACGTCCCATGAAGAATACACTTTCATTATTAAATTGAGTGTCTGCAAGCTGTTGAACTGTTTCGTAATTATCAAGCACAGTTTGTATTGCTTCTGGCATATCCTTTAAGTGTTTAAGCAGTTCATTATACTTGGCGTCATCAACCGTGCCCTTAAGTCTACCCATATACATAGCAATTAGATAGAAGGCTGTTAATTGTGTTGTGTAGGCTTTCGTTGAAGCCACACCAATTTCTGGACCAGCCCATGTGTAGAAGACGTCATGGGAATCACGTGCCACTGATGATCCTACAACATTAACAATACTCATGATGCGGGCACCACGTCTTTTGGCTTCACGTAATGACTGTAGTGTGTCTAGAGTTTCCCCCGACTGGGAAACTGCAATAAATAGAGTTTTATCATCAATAAATGGATCTCTATATCTGAACTCTGAAGCAATATCCACTTCCACCGGAATATTGGCTAGCTTTTCAATGGCATATTTGCCAACAAGCCCTGCATGGTAGGCTGTACCACACGCTACAATGTATATTTTATTGAAGTTTTCAAGATCTTCTTTTGTCAGTTTAATGCCATCAAGAACGATGTTATCATCTGCATCCAGTCTTCTGTGAAGGGTTGCATGAACGCCTGTTGGTTGCTCGTTAATTTCTTTGATTGTGAAGTGCTCGTAGCCTTCTTTTTCAGCTGCATCAGCACTCCAAGTGACTTCAAATACCTCTCTGCTAACCTTTTGGCCAAGGGCATCAAAGATTGTTATATCGTCTTTCGTTAATAGAACTGTTTCATCATTTTCAATCAGATAAACATTCTTTGTATACTTCAATATAGCTGGAATATCTGAAGCAAGGAAGTTTTCACCTTCGCCTATGCCGACAATAAGTGGGCTGTCTTTACGTACGGCAACTATCTTGTCTGGCTCATCCTTACAGATGACCCCAATGGCATAAGCGCCCTCCATCTTTTCTACCGCTTTATTTACAGCTTTAAGAAGATCGCCTTCATAAAAGTATGCCACAAGGTGGGCAATGACTTCTGTGTCTGTTTCAGACTTGAATTCAATGCCTTCTTCAATAAGCCAGTCTTTCAGTTTCATGTAGTTTTCAATGATCCCATTATGAATAACAGCTATGTCTCCAGATTGGTTCAAATGAGGGTGGGCATTGATCACAGATGGTTCTCCATGTGTCGCCCAACGTGTATGACCTATACCTACAGAAGCTGTTAATGGTGATTCTTCAAGCATATTTTCTAGGTTTTTCAGCCGTCCCTTACATTTTCTAACATCAAGATTTTGAGCCTCTGAATTATACACAGCAACACCTGCTGAGTCATAGCCTCTGTATTCTAGTCTTGATAGACCATTTATAAGAACTGGAACCGCTTGATTATTACCTATATAACCTACAATACCGCACATATTTTATTTCTCCCTTCAGTACTTTCCTGTAATTAATACATCTACGTATGTTGATTAACTGAGTCGTTGTTAAAGAGAGTTCTATTAGTAGTTCTTGTTTTTAATGTAGTTGTTGTTTTGAATAATGCCTTCCATTCGTTCATGGAATTAAAACCAATGCTTATACTTATATCTACACCAGCTTATTTCATATACTTCTCAAAAAAAACATAAAGAGACCCACTATGGCCTCCATTTTCTTAAAGAGTGATCTTCTTTCACTATCATTCAATAAGTTTATCTGCACTAAAAAAGCGCATACACTTATGAGATGCACTCCATTAAGCCCATTTTCAATTCTCATCCATCTCGGTTTGTCACACAGATCACTCCATGCTTTTGCAAGACTTTAACGGTAATGAGTTACCGCAGGGCACCCGCCGAATAATTCGATAAACCCTGTCCTCGTCAACTGACATTTGTCAGTCCTGGCGCTTCTTGTCGTTTAGTTGTCAGCTTATTAACGTTCTTCACCTCCAAGTGAACACTCTAATATTCCTACTTTTTACAATCGACTCTATAACAGTATAGCAAACTTATACCCCAATTCAATAGCTTTATTATTTTTGTCATATATTTGTCATTAAATTTATTTCCATTTCGTAACAAATGGGCGCATGTGAAATTTTAATAATTTTTCTTGCATTATTCCGCTATTTCGGTATATTTTAGGTCGTATTTTTACAATTTTTCGCTAACTGTTACACAATTTTTTTGACTATTTGCAGTTTTTAGATTATTATTTAGGGTAAGTACTATGCTGAAGGGGGGATACTTTAACGTAGTTAACAAGCTTTTTCATAGTTGTGCCTACAATAAAAAAAATATGGAGTACAAAAAATTTTATTAGCTAAATTTTATTAACTAATATATATATTTTGTACACAACCATATACTTTTACGGTATAATCGACTGAAAGTTTGTTACATACACGTAACAAGTATGCTATAATTTTATTTCATTTTCTATCACATTTTGTAGGAGGACGAATTTTATGCAGAAAAGAGAAAATTGGGGTTCTCGACTCGGCTTTATTATGGCTGCAGCAGGCTCCGCAGTAGGTCTCGGTAACATCTGGAAGTTTCCATTTACAGCTGGTCAAAACGGCGGTGGCGCTTTCGTAATTGTTTACTTGATCTTTGTCGCACTTATAGGTTTTAGCGTTATGCTTACAGAATTTGCGGTTGGCCGAAGAAGACAACTTGCAGCTGTAGGTGCTTTCAAGTCTGTTGATAAGAGATGGACTTTCACAGGCGTTCTTGGCGTATTATCCGGTTTCTTAATCATGGGCTTCTACCCAGTAGTTGGCGGATGGGCAATTGCTTATGTCTTTAAATCAGCAAGTGGCCTTCTAAGTAACCCAGCTGGTATCGGTGATGCATTTGGTGCTTTCATTACAAGCGGTGTTGAACCACTTGTATGGATGGTTGTCTTCCTAGCACTTAACATCATTATCGTTGCTCGTGGTATTTCTTCTGGTATTGAAAAAGCTGGTAAAGTTCTTATGCCACTGCTTTTCCTTATCCTGATTGTAATTGCTGCAAGAGGTCTTATGCTTCCAAATGCATGGGCTGGTATGGAATTCCTATTTAAACCTGACTTCTCTAAAATTAACGGCTCAGTTATTCTGGCTGCCCTTGGTCAGGCCTTCTTCTCGCTATCTCTTGGTATGGGATGTATGATTACATACGGTTCTTACCTCAACAAAGATGAAAACCTTGTGAGTAACGCTGCTATTGTAACAACGATGGATACAGCTGTAGCACTTCTAGCTGGTATCGCAATGTTCCCTGCAATGTTCTCATTTGGTATGGAACCTGCTGCTGGACCTGGTCTAGTATTCGTGGTTGTTCCTACAATTTTCGCTGAAATGGGTGGCGCAGGTACCCTATTTGCAATTCTCTTCTTCGTTGCACTGACTGTTGCGGCTCTTACATCTTCTGTATCGCTTCTTGAAGTTGTTGTTGCTTTCCTAATGGATGAAAAGGGTTTCGAAAGAAAGAAAGCAGTATTTGGTACATCTGCAGTTATGGCTGTTCTTTGTGTTCTAGCATCTCTATCTCTAGGCGGTATTGGTCCTCAACTGTTTGGTTACGGTGCATTTGATATCTTTGATCTTCTTACTGATAAGATCTTCCTTGCAATTGGCGGTATGCTACTTTGTATCTTTGCTGGTTGGAGACTTAACAAAGAAGACCTTAAAGAAGAAATCACAAACGGTGGTAAAATCGCATTCGGTCTATTCGAATTCTGGTTTGCTATGGTTAAATACGTAATTCCTGTTACAATCGCATTTGTAGCTTACGGTGGTATTGCAAGCGGTTTCGAGAGTGGTGCAGGTCCAATCATGATTGTGGGTCTAGTCATCATCGGTGCTTTTGCAGCTATTTCTAAGAAACTTTAAACAATAGTTTTGCAGAACTCAAGTGATTTTACACTAGCTTTCAAATTAAATTTTTTAATAAAAAAGGCTCCAGAACTTATCGTTCTGGAGCCTTTTTAACCTTATTTTTAACTGTATCACTTTAAAGGACTAATTCCTTGTTTCAAACTGATGTCCACAGCTCTTACAGGTAACCCTAACCTTGCCAGCCCCTTTAGGCAGACGCATTTTCGCATAACATTTTTCACATTCTATAACATTGTAGTCAATGAGGTCTTCAATTTTATCTTTGTCAAATCCAACAACCATTTCTCCACCAATGTTAAAAGCTGGTACACCCATAATACCGCTGCTTCTTAAAAGGTCTCTAGCTTCTGTATCTGTTGTTATATCTTTTCAATGTATTTATACCCCTTTTGCTGCAGATACTCTTTAGCCGTCGAACAGTATGGACATGTGGGTGTCGTAAAAATAATAATATCTTTCATAGTAACCTCCTTTACACTTATCACTAAAGTACAACTGGTATTTTTGTCTTGCAAACATGGCATGCATTGCTTTCAAGTAAGGGTTTTATTTGCCCCTCTGATCTCTCGATCACCTTTGTACCGCATTTTGGGCAGTATGTGTTATGATCCACATCTGGTACATTCCCTAAATATACAAAATTCAAGTGTTTCTTTGCAAGTGTTTCAATTTCAAGAAGTCTAGATATTGAAGTGGCTGGCTTAGTATAATTACGACCTGGATAATATCTGCTTAAGTGAAGTGGTATGTTTGGGCTTATATCTTTTAGCCACTTAAACATGTTTTCAAGTTCTTCCAAATCATCATTTTCCCCTTCAATGATTAGTGTGGTCACCTCCACATGATTGGTATTTGCCATTCTTCGTATGGCTTCCATTACGGGAGCTCTTTCGCCCCTACAGATTTGGTGATAAAATCTATCATTAAAAGCTTTTAGATCAATATTGAATGCATCTATGTAGTTTAAGAGTTCACTCAGCGGATCAGGCATAATATATCCATTGCTAACACAGGCTGTCTTGTAGCCCTTTTCCTTAGCTGCTTTTGCCATATCTAGCATAAACTCATAACCAACCATCGGTTCATTATAGGTAAATGCTATTCCAACATTGTCTTCTCTTTGCGACATAACCTCTAGCAAGTCTTCCTTAGTGTATTCTTTCCCTTCAGCGTCCTCTTCTAAAGCAATTCTTGCATTCTGACAAAAATCACACTTAAAATTACACCCTTTGCTTCCAACTGAAAATATTGATTGTCCTGGCATGAAGTGATAAAACGGTTTTTTTTCAACCGGATCAAAACTTGATGATGTTATAAAGCCGTATGACTTTGCTATAAGAGTGCCACCCTCATTGTATCTGACCTTACATCGGCCATAGGCTTGATCTGCAACAATGCATTGATGTGGACACAATAGACAGTGTATCCTACCATCAGACAACTGTTCATAATATTTTGCTTCATACATTCTGACATCCCCTTTATTCATCTAGTTTTACTCATTTAGTTTAACTCTTTTTATTGGAACATATGTTAGCAAGTCTTTCACTCTTTTGCTTTCAAAAACAGTGATATAGCCAATGTGACACTTAACCGGCTTGACGGTATGTCTCGCTCTAAGGTTTTGCACTGTATCAAGCAGACTAAGCTGGCGTCCTAATGTTATATGAGGTGTAAACGCCTCTGGTTCTTTATGAATACCAATATGCCTAAAGTCCTTTTCAAGGGCATCATACAATTTCTCGAGATGGTAGAGACCACTGGAAGGTCCAATCCATAATATTTTTCTATTTTTCTTTTGAAATGCATTTAAGTCGCCTAGTTCAATCTCAAATGGGGCAAAATGTCTAGCAATATCCTCTAAAGCATGGGTAATCATACTGACCTGCGCACTATCAGTCTCTCCTATAAACCATAATGTTAAGTGGAAATTTTCTTTTCGTGTAAAATTGCCCCTCTCCACATATGGCCGCAAGTCATTTTGGAAGGTCGCTAAGGCTTCGTTTGCCTCTTCTCCCAGTTCAAGTCCAACAAAAACTCTCATAGAACACCTCATTTTTTATTTGCTATCAATTACTTTATACCCGCTTTCACATGAAGCTTACACAAAAAGGCGCCCCGAAAATTCAGGACGCCTAATACACTTACTTTATTAATGGTTATGCAAAACTTTTTGCTAGGAAGTACAGATTCTTAACACCAACACCAGTGGCTCCATATGGTGTTAGTCCAAATGGTTTTTCCGTCCAGCTTGTCCCAGCAATATCAAGATGAATCCATGGTGTTTCGTCAACAAACTCTCCAATGAATGCACCTGCAGTGATCATGCCTGCTTCGCGAACAGCATTTGTAATATCAGCTTCCTTATGCTTGATTGAGTCAACAATTTCTTCTGTGAGTGGCATTCTCCAAACATTTTCGCCAGAAATTTTCGAAGCTGACTCCATCTTTGACCAGAAGTCATCATTGTTTGAAACCGCACCAGTTACAGTGTTGCCCAGCGCAATGACTTGAGCACCTGTAAGTGTGGCAATATCAACAACTCGAGATACTTTCAGATCTTTGATTATATAATCTATAGCATCAATAAGCGTTAGACGACCTTCTGCATCTGTGCTCTTAATGAATATTGACTTACCACCTCTTGAATCAATAATATCACCTGGTCTGTAACCACCACCAGAAATCATATTTTCGCATGCCGCAACCACAGCTGTTACATTGACCTTAAGGCCCTGACCTGAAATAGCGGCCATAGCACCAACAACAGCTGCTGCACCACCCATATCCGTTTTCATATTCGTCATACTTGCTGGAGGCTTTAAAGAATATCCACCTGTATCAAATGAAAGACCCTTACCAACAAGACCTAAAACGTCGTCAGCCTTATCCGGATTGCCTTTATACTCCATGACAATTAAACGTGGTCTATTTTCACTGGCTTTGGCAACCGTTAAATAAGCCGGCATATTTAGTGCTTCAATTTCTGGATCTTCTAAGACTTTTACATCAAAACCAAAGGTTTTGCCTGCCTTAACAGCTTCTTCTGCCATTCGCTTAGGCAACATCACGTTTGCAGGCTCATTGACCATCATTTTAGCAACTTTTGTGGCTTCACCAATGGTAACCCCTTCTTCAAAAGCTTTTTTGACATCAACATCATTTTCAAGGTTTACAATAACATCTAGTCTTTCATCTTTTTTATCACCAGTTTTATAGGTGTCAAATTTATAGCCTGATTCCGTAAGAGCCGTTGCAAAGTTTCTTACAAGAAGGATCTTATCCTCTGCACCACTTATATTTTCAAAATCAATCTCAATGGATTCAAATTTATTGGAAATGGCATATTGTATAATTGATTGACCAGCCTTATGAGAATCTTTTAGGCTACCAGTGCTCATTTCAAATACGGCTTCAGACTTTAACCTGTTATCATCTAGCCAAGTGTTCGTAAACTTTGATCCCGCTTTCTTTTCGAATCTATCTGAAGATTTATACACGTCAAATAGTTTAGAAAAGCCTTCACTTAGTTGGCCCGTTAAGACACCATTTCAAACTGAAGAATCACTCGATTTTCACTTTTTTCATTATTCATACTTAAATTTACTTTCATATGTTGCGCCTCCTTAATTAAACTTCTTTAATCATTATAACATTTTAAACGCATTTTGAATCAGTTGTTATATAAATTTCACATTTGTACTAATTACAATGACAAAATAGTCAGTTCTACGTTTTGTCTTCAAAAAAATGGGCATTATTATAGTGTGCTACGAAGGAGGGAAACAATGAACACTGACATCAGAATTCTATGCTTGTTGGAAAAAGACTTTGAGGATTTAGAACTGTGGTATCCGATTCTTAGACTAAGAGAAGAAGGAGCCTCTGTTGATTTAGCCGCACCGGAAAAAGACAAGGTCTATTACGGAAAATATGGTGTTCCTGCAGAAGCGACAATCGCATTAAAGGATGTTGATCCTGACCATTATGACGGTCTTCTCGTTCCTGGAGGATGGGCGCCAGACAAGCTTCGACGTTATGACAAGGTTATTGAAATTGTCCAGGCCATGGATAAGGCTAGAAAGCCTATAGGGCATATTTGTCATGCTGGCTGGGTATTAACATCTGCTGACATCGTGAAGGGCAGAACCGTGACAAGCACGCCAGGTATTAAAGACGACATGATCCATGCTGGGGCTCTCTGGGTGGATGAACCCGTTGTTGTCGATGAGCATATTGTCTCAAGCAGAAGACCGCCAGACTTGCCCGCCTATATGAAAGCCTACATAAAACAACTCTATCAAAAATAAAGTTTTGATACGTATTTTTGCACTCTCAGACTTGAAATTTAAAGTAAAATTTTTTTTGACTGAGGACCAATTTATACGAGTATAATCTATTACAATGTTAGGTAGATAATTTAAAAGCTGAGGGCTGTGGCCCTCAGCTTTCTATTTCTGACAAGTGAATCCACTTCACTGATCTTTTAGGTTCTTTGGTATATCAAGTCTAAAACTTGTGCCTCCATTGACCTCACTCTGACACTTGATTTTTCCGCCCATGGTATCGGTCACCAAATTATAGACGATATTCAGCCCTATTCCACTTCCGCCTGAATGTTTTTTCGTTGTAAAATAAGGGTTAAATATCTTGTCTATGTGGTCAGGATCTATACCCACACCATTATCGGTGTATAAGATGGTTAGGCTTCCATCCACTTCCTTGACTTCAATAACAATTTCCCCTCTTTCACGTCCCATAAAGCCATGCATAACACTGTTTGAGATTAAGTTGGAGAAAATCTGAAAGTATATTCCGGGATAGCTGTGAATAAGCAAGGACTGAGGGCCATTCATATGAACACTATGATTTCCCGACTTCGTCAGCGGCTTCAAACTCAAAACAATTTCTTTGAGATAGTCCATTAAATCAAAAGCCCTATACTCATCTGTGTTTTGATCTATAGATAGTCTTTTCAGACTCTGAACTTGTTCTGAACTCGTTTTCAAATTACTTTCAATAATCTCAGCACTTTCTTCGATGTCCCTTAAGGCCTTTTCAGCAGTTGATTTTTTCAAGGTGCCATTTTCAAGCGCTGATTGCAATTTGTTTGTGGTTTCTCTTATATAAGAGTTTGCAGTTATTGATACCCCCACTGGTGTGTTAATATCATGAGCAAAACCTGGTACCAATTCTCCAACAATAGCCATTTTTTCTTTCTGTATAAGCTTATCTTGAAGGGCCTTTAAATCTTCGATATTCTTTTGAAGTTCTAGTGTTCTCTCTTCCACCTTTGATTCAAGATTTTGATTTAGAGCCTTAAGTTCTTCCTTGTAAGCTGAACGCACTTCAAGCATTTCATTGGCATGATGAGCCATTTTTTTTAAACTCATCATAGGCCACATGCTCTACTTCAATATACTTATCTGATGATGATGCTTTTTCAAAGAATTCCGTAAAGAGTGTAATATTTTTTTTCAATCTTATTTGAGATTTTTTCTAGAAATGCTGAGCATTATAATCAAGGCCAGCATGGATAGAATCCCTATATCAATTAGAGTTGTAAGGAGTCTGTCAAAAAGCTGTTCTTGTCTCTGTGCCAATATAATCTCCACATCATCTAAATACACCCCTGAACCGATCATCCACTCCCAGTCCTCTATACCTTTAATAAAAGATACCTTTGGTGCGAGTTTATCATTTTGCAACTTGTTCCAGACATAATAAATATAGTCTCCATCCGGATTTCGTACAGCATCTCTTTCCGCTTGGATGACTTTGAATCCATTCGGATCTTCTAGTTCCCAAATATTCTTATACGATTCCACCACTTTTCCATCAAGGCTAGGGCTATGCCATCATAAGTATTTGCAAAAATGTAACCTTGCTGACCAAATCGTAAGGCCTCCATCCTTTCAAGAACCTCATTTTGCGCCTGAGTTTCCATTTCGTCAAGGTATGTGCCTGTTCCAACAATCCAGTCAAATGGCTCATAATATTTTACATAAGTCAATTTTTCATAAGCATCACCATAATAATCTCTGGGCTTAGGCCAATAGCCTGTAACATAGCCTCTCCATCACGCAGGGCCTTGCTTACTTCATCTTGTACAGTGAAATTCCCTTTTGCATCTTGAAGGTTCCAGTAGTTCAGCCCCTCCATTTCCGGGCTATATGCAAAAGGACATTGTTGCCTTTTGAATCCTCAATAAAGTAATAGTTGTTTTCTGTTTCAAAACGATTGGTCCTTAAGGCATCCTTTATGATGTTTTTTAGTTCTTCTTCCGGCAGTGTGTTTGCATACTTTTCATGCAAGTTTGCGATTGTTTGAACCGCTGAATCCACCCGTGTCTTTAAGTTTTGCTCAACATGCTTTCTTTGAGTGCTTCTCACAAATTCAACATACTCAATGAACTCCAGCACACGGTTTTTTATCACATCTTTCTGTTCTTCTAAATAGTCTGTTCGAATTGCATCTACGTCTTTTCTATATTGATAATATTCCAGTCCAGTGATAGTTGACACAATAAGGACTCCCAATAACAAAATTGAGAGTAATGAGTATGTCCTGATAGTCTTTACAAGTTCAGATCTTTTCATAAAGACACCTGCCTATTGAAGCGACTCTTACTGGAGACGCCCCGTCCTTAAAAGACCAATGGCGCATGACGCTGTCCCAAGTGGTCTAATCGCTGATTCCATACGCATGAAAGCTTCGTGCTCATTAGCAGCATGCGCCAGGATTTCATCAGCGCCTAGGGTTGATAAACGCAGTAAATTCCATAAGTGAATACCATTTCCACTTGGAACCGCCTGATCGTTTAATTGTATTGGTCGAAGCACTAGATTCTCATGTCTTTCTCCTGTCATGGCATAACCACCCGTTGGAAGTTTAAATGAGCGTTCGCAGTATCTAGCAAGAGATTTAGCTTGCAATGAGAAAACCGGCATTTTAGTGGCTTTAAAGAGTTCGATGAATCCCCATATTAGAAAGGCATAGTCTTCAAAATATGCAGGGCCAAGGGGTCTTTCTCCAATAAATCCACGTACCAACTTATCGGGGTCGTCGTTGCCACCGATTTTATTCAGCACGCTCATAGCTTGGCGTATATATTCGTCCTCTTTTAAAATCGCACCCGATCTTGCAAGCGCAGCAATTATCAGCCCATTCCATCCTGTAAGAACTTTTTTATCAACACTTGGTCTTTCTCTTTTTAACCTGTATTGGTATAAGTCTTTTCGTACACGCTCCCATAGGGCGTCATCCATTTTCCCCTTACATTCTATTCTATTCGGTACCCATTTTCCTTCAAAGTTTGGCTCACCACTTATACCGATCATTCCAGATACAGCGCCTGAAGAGCATTTCCTGTGACTGATTCAATCTCTTCCGGTGTCCATAAATAATACGCCCCCTCCTGACCTTCCGTGTCAGCATCTTGAGCTGCGTAGTATCCTCCATCTGGTGATAACATTTCCTCATTCAAAAACGCTATGAGTTCATGGGCCGTTTCTGCATAGCCAATTCGACCGGTGAGCCTATAGGCTTCAGTATAAGTATATATAAGAAGGGCGTTGTCATACAGCATTTTTTCAAAATGGGGCACAATCCATTTTTTATCGGTTGCGTACCTCATAAAGCCATAGCCAATTTGGTCGTATATGCCCCCTTGGCGCATCATCATGAGGGTGTTTTCAGCCGCATTCCTTATGCGGGGTACATCAAACGCTTCACTTGCATATAAAGCCGTTAAAACAAAATGGGGCATGGGGAACTTGGGGGCATTTGAAAACCCGCCATAATCACCATCGTAATTTTCCATTAAGGCATCTAAAACATTTCTTAGTGAGGTCTCTCTAGATATGACAGGCCCATTATCGGCAGACTGCAACCTATTTGCGCCCTCATGTACCTTAGAGCAAAACTCATCCACTTTTTGCTTATCATCAGAGTATAATTGACAGCCTTCTTTTAAGAGTCGCTTAAGGCCCTTGTAGCCCTGTTTATCTTCTTTGGGAATATAGGTTCCTGCGAAATAAGGTATCCCGTCTGGACGAAGTATTAAGTTTAGAGGCCAACCACCACTGCCCGTCATTTCTTGAGAGTAAATCATATAAACATGATCAATATCTGGACGCTCTTCTCGATCCACCTTTATGGCAACAAAATGTTTGTTTAGTATGTCTGCAACCTCAGTGTCTTCAAAAGATTCATGCGCCATGACATGGCACCAGTGACATGTGCTGTATCCTATACTTAAAAATATTGGCTTATTTTCATCCTTTGCTTTTTCAAAAGCCTCGTCTCCCCAAGGATACCAGTCTATTGGATTGTCTGCATGTTGTAAAAGATAAGGACTTAACTCTTTTGCCAATCTATTTTGAATATGTTTAACTTCCATAAAATCACTTCCTTTTATCTATCGTACTTCAAAGATACCCTGAAATCTATGGCATTAATTACAAATTCCCTGAAATAGAATCGATATAACCAATTCCATTGATAATTTGCATTTAAATTGGTATAAATAATGAAGTCGCTTGTCTGATAGATGCAAAGGCTTAAGTTGGCAAACCCTTCTAAGGATGCCATATTGGATATGCGTTTTTTCTGGATCATTTCATGAAAAGGGGGACAACAAAATGATTGGTATTCAAATAGCAAGTAATACAGAGTGGCGGTCTATTTGCGAAATTTATAATATTAAGACCACACATGCCACACCGTATGGTCCATATTTTGATGTGAGCATTCGGGGCAAAAACTGTCGATTTTACTTTTCTGGATACTCTAAGACCAAGGCAGCCGGAGCAGCCCAATACGCCATTAGCACTTGGTTTCCTGAAAAAATATATGTTTGCGGCACCTGTGGTGGTGTGAGCGGAAACTCCATCCTGGTGATGTAATTATTGCAAATGAAACTGTGTTTATGACTGCATCGACCGATTCACCCATTCCGATGCCCCTTCTTTCCCTATCTGGATACAAAACTAGATACTCAGAAAATTGATTTCCTCAGGAATCTTGGTATCCACTTTGGGCGGATTGCAACAGGCGATCAAGATATTGATTTGATCATTCGAAACTCACTTGAGCCCCTTGGGGTTCTTGCAGCTGACTGGGAATCTGCCTCAGTGGCCCACATATGTGAGATCAATAATGTTCCCTTGACTGTCATACGAGGTGTGACAGATATTCCTGGCTACAATGGCGCAACCACGGAAGATCAAGCAAACAGCTACTATGCAAAGACGCCCTCAATAATGGACAAAATATTAAGCACTGTTTTACCTGAAATTTTGTAAATCAGTAAGGCATAATCAAGCTAAATACCTATACAAAAAACGGTGCGAATTTTCGCACCGTTTAATTATTATATTGAATATTCTCTATCAAGTTTTCATTTTAGACATTTCTAATATTTCAAAGCACACATAATAATGTGGTTCATTTGTCTACTTGATAAGGAGTGGGCCTGCATCACTTAATGGCATTTTAAGTTCATGCATTTCATTGTCATAGTAATATACAACAAATTCTTCACCATTTATGTAGGCTTCTGGGAAAGACTCTGGACCTGTTATCGGATTCACTTGGCCTTCCATCATTGCTGAATCAAGAGATGAAACAAAAGCTTCTTGCTCATCAGCACTTAACTCTGTCCATAAAGTGTGAAACAGTATAGGCTCTCCTGTTGTCATATCTACAGTAAAGCTTGTAAATAGGTCATAAGTATTCTTACCATCACCTGTTGGATCTGTCGTGAAATCAAAACGAATTGAAATCCACTGATTTGATAGGTGTGTTACATCAAAACTTGTTTCTATAACATTGGCTTCACCTGAAAGCAATGCATGTTCAGTTCTGAAGGCTTGACGAATTGTCATATTAACGCGCTCTTCAATAAGCTTATCTTCTAAACCACTCACTTCTGGATAAGTTATTTCCATTTCCATTTCATCACCCATAACTGTGAGTTTTTCAGGTGTTGTTACGTTTTCTGTTGTAATAGCTTGGTCCGAAGTCTCCTGCTCATTTTTCTCTGTTTGAGCTGACTCTTCAACTGGTGCGTTGTTGTCTGCCGGCTCTGTATCTTGCGAGCACGCCGCAGTTGATACGGCTAAAGCCAAGATAAGCAGACCCGCTGCAATTTTCTTACGCATAATCATCCTCCTGTTTTCATCAATCAGAACAATCATACCAGATTTCAAAGTTTTTACAAGCCATACGGGATTACATTTTGTTTTCAAATATATGATCATTTCTTCATGGCTATTACGGTTTATTGACAATTAAATACCCCTTTGACGATTGGTCTAAGGGGATATTCAATAATGCTTTAATTTTTAAGAAAGGGTTGATTATTTCTCGTCTTTTAGTAGTTGTTGTGGCATTTTTGGTTGGTATGATAAATACCAACTATGTTTTTCTTTTCCAGAATATGCTGTTTTGATTGCTGCTTTTGCTATTAACCTCATTATAAAAGTCTTCATTACCAGTTCTCCTTCCTCAACTTTTCAGCCAGAAGCGTAGTCGCTTCAAAAAATAACCCCAAAGAAAATATTCCAACATACCATAAATAACTCTGCTTTATGACTAAAACTGTTATTATCACTAGATAAACCAACATAAGCTTTATAGAGCTTTCTCTAAACTTGCGCCGTTCATCTACTGTAATCGGTCTACTTTTTACTGCTACAGGAGATAAAATGTAGACAATAGTAAATGATATTAAAGTAATAGCAAAAATCAATATAGGCGATTTATTGATAGAGATCAAACTACAAGTTAAAATATCTGCAATTATAAAACCTATGGTAAGAATAAAACATTTAAAGACAGTTTTTGCATGGTATCCCCCTGCATACATTCTTAAAGATCCAAATGCAATAATGAATAAAACTGATTCTATAACATAACCAAACAAAGATGCTAAGATAAATATTCCTATTAATTTTATTGTTGTAAGAAACAACACTTCTAGACCATACTGATATACTGACATATCATCAAAGCTAATAATATCGTTTTTGATAAGCGATCGAGTAATCTCTCTCGACATCTGATTTATCATGAATCCTCCTAAAAATTTCAAGTAAGACTTTACTATTTAATATTTTAATTCGATTATGGATAAATTAGAACGGACATTGCATATTCAAACCTTGAAACGTCACAATTGGCTATTCGTTCAAAAAAAAAAGTGAGGTCAATGACCTCACTTTTATATACTGTTTCCTTATATTTTGGTATTTGGCAATGCAACATTAAGCTTAAACTCACTGTTTTCTTTATTAATCTTGAGAATACCATCATATTTTTTCACGATAAATTTTATATTTCCCAAACCATATCCATGATTCTTAGTATCCTCTTTAGTTGTCGATAAGTCCTCATTGATAATACTTGCGTTATACATATTATTCAATTTAATAACTATATACTCCATCTCAAAGTATATATTGAGATTGATCGATCGCTGATCTTCACTAAGATTCTCGACTGCTTCTATTGCATTATCTAATGCATTGCCTAATATCACAGAAAGATCAATCAGCTTCAGATTCATCTTTTCAGGCAGATTAACTTTCCAATAAAATTCAATATTTTTGGATCTCATAATCTGATACTTCGAACTTAGCAAACCCGAAATTCCTGGATAATCTGAACTAAATGCAACATTAAATTGCTCAGCTTCACTAACTAATTCCCCAGCATATTCACGTGCATTATTCATTTCACCTTGTTCTAACATTCCATATAAACAGCCTATATGGTGATTAAAATCATGTCTTATAGATTTCATTTGATGATTGATATCCTCCAAATGATTTAAATAAAATATTTGTCTATTGTACTCTTCCTCTTGTAACTGCCAATCACGTTCCTTCATAGCATACGTCACTATGCTTTCAGTCATTCGAACAACTAATATACTAATTGCAACAATCCCAAACAATACACTAACAATGAATAGCACATCGCTTTCGTATATACTTTTATTTTGAAAATATACATCCCCGACAATGACTATAAATGCAACATCAATTAATAAAACCATTATAATTTTATATAAATCTCGCGGATCAGCAACATTAAGATTTTTGAATTTTGAAAGCACAAACTGGCTAAATGCTACAAATAGAAACTTCGCTACTATAACAAAAGCCAATCGATTATATCCAACTATTATTGACTCAAAGCTATCATATCCAAATAAAGCCGCAAAACCTAATGCTGCAATAATGTCTGAAATAGCTATACTTATAAAACATATAATTGACATCAATGCAATATGAAGAAAATTTTCCTTTAAAAAATTATCAAAAATACAACATAAAACTACTAAAGTTTTTATAACCATCCCTGGACCATTTATTAAGCCCGCATACTGATCAATTAAAAAAATTGACTCCAGTTAAAAGCCCTATCAAAGAATAGTTAATTATATAGCTTTTAAATCTTTGAATAAACACTTGTGAAAACAAGTAAAACAACACCATGTACTCAAACAAAAAAAAATGTTATCTCCAAATAAGATGAAAAATCAAGCAACCCGTTCCCCCCACACTATTTGAACAACCGTTTTTCAATCGCCGTTTTAACGACTTTAACAAATGTCTTGCTCACTGGTATTTGTCCAAAATCATCTCGTAGCGTTATGACTTTGTCTTTGTACGACGAGACAAAGTCCATATTGATAATATACCCCTGGTGACACTGCACGAAGAGCCCTTCCCCCAACTCTTTTTTCAGGTCTTTTAAAGGAGTTATAGTAAGCAATTTCATCCCCATTTTCCACATGCACTATAACTTGATGACCTGATTTTTCAAAAAACACTATTTCATCGAATGAAAGTTCTTTCATAACACTCTTTGACTTCACCAACAGTCGACTATCCTTTTCATTTCTAAATTGAATCTCTTTCAGCCGTGTTTGTACATCATTGAAAAATACATCAAACTTCTTTTCAGTAAGCGGTTTAATGATGTAGTCAAATGCTCGTATACCGAATGCTTGCAAAGCGTAGTCTCTAAAACCCGTTACAAATACTATAACAGCATCTTTATTCATTTCCCTAATTTCTTTTCCTGTTTCAATACCATTTAACTTTTTCATTTCTATGTCTAAAAAGACCAAATCAAGTTGCTCATTCTTACACACTTCAATGAGTTCCTCGCCGCTTTCAGCTTCAATAATTGAATAGTCCACATCTTTAAGCGCTTTATTTAAGTATCCTTTTATGGTATTAATTTGATTTCTTTCATCATCGCATATTGCAATTCTCATGTTGGGGTCCCCCTTACATATATTTTACTATTTATTCAGAGATGATTCCTACTCTTTATTTGATTGTTTTATGGTTTTTATCGTTTCGAACACTAAAAATATGTATATAAATTAATAAATCTTAATCATTACCCACGGAGGTAAAATATGGATAAATACAAGCAAGCCGCTTTATTTGGTGTCTTAGGGTTCTTTTCTCTTAGAATTCCACTCCTTGGATTCTTTTTTGTTGGACTGTGTCTATTTTTAATCGTACATGGACTATCACTTCGACACAATAAAGCTCCTCTTCCAAAACGTTATATTGGTCGCATAATTGATACAAAACATTTTCGTAAGACATATAGTCAATTTGAAATTTTATTTTCTATAACCTTACTTGCTTGGTTTTCATTAACCTTTATTATTAATAATGCCATCACTCTCTTTATAATCTACACTGTACTTGTGTTCATACTGTTAACATATAAATCTGAAATCATTTCACAATACATTGATGACAATAGTTCTTAATACCTATACACAATATTATCACATAATGTGCTAGTTCCTATATATTTAGTTTATACGTATTTATGTCTATATGGAATACTTTCATGTATTATTTTTTTAAATATTTTTTTCATTTTTTATCAAATGAGGTAAAATTATTGCAAAATTTAAAATGATCACGTAATGCAATCGTAAACCAAGGGCAATCTCCCTTTGGCTTAGCGAATCATCATGTGATCATTTCATTAGTAACAATTCAATTACGATTCATTTTTACTTGATTTTTTGCTAAAAACCTTGCCTGCATATTCTGCAGCTTGCTTTGGTACAACACCCACAGTCCGTTTAATCACTTTTGTCACAAGCACTTTTCGCGCTTCTGTTCTGGATTGCTTTTTAATATTCTTTTCTTTGAATTCTTCATCTGTCATATACAACCAGTATTTTGTGACATATCCTATTTTGAGTGTGATATATGCACTGAAACACCCCTGTATAAAAGATCCTGAAATTTTACTAATAATCTTCCCAAATAACTTCTCTCCTGATGCATCAAGCACATCTTCTAACATTTCCTCAGGATTGATTTCTTCTATAGTATTGAAGATAAACGCGGTTATAAATATATCTCTTATCATCTTGATAAGCTGGATAATTGTTGGTCGAAATCCAGCAATGACTATAATTCTTTTTATCATCCTTATATTGTAGTACATGATTGAAACAGCATCTAGAATCCCATTCTGTGAAATCGCAGTGGTCAAAAGTACCAGAGACGATGTGTCTTCCACCTCTGCATCAATTTTCAAAGCTTTCTCTAGATAAATATCTTTAATAGCCAGTTCTACCTGTCCATCTTTGAATGATTCTCTCAGGTGATCCTTATCAATCTCATCTATATACTCGCTCCGTAACATCTGTTTGACTGTTTTTCAATATTCTTCACATCGAGTTGAATATCATCTGTCATGAAATCAGATATTTTTGTCTTTGGCATTCGTAAAACACTTACGAGTGGAACCACAACAAGATAGGTGAACAACAAGATTGTTGCTGCGTAAAATCCAATCTCTAAACTTACGTGGATGTCACCAAATTTATCACCGATTGATAGGATGTTATTCATGACAACAATAAACATAAAAAACAACACTGCAAATAGGGCAATTTGAATATATCTACTCCGACTTTCCATCTTAACACCTCACTCTTAGATCATTCTAACAGTTTTTAATTAGAAAAGTCTTAACAATTCAATTTTTATTTTCCCTATTTTCCTTTAAGATATTCAAAATGTACTCAGTTGCACATAAATCAATATAAGCTTTCTCATATCGTTCATTGACTAAAAATAACTCCCTAATATATGCTTTTTCCGAGGCCTTGTCTACCTGAACACTTCTCTTGTTAAGTTTTATTTTGTCTCTTATTGCATCCAGCACATGGCATAGAGAAGGGTTATTCACTATATCTTTACTATACTCACCTTCTTTTCTCTTGAGATTACGTATAGCATCTTCATTTATATATTCCGCCTGCTTATATCGATTTATTAAAAATAGAACCTCTGATCTTCTTTTTTCCAGTGACTGTAATTGATCTTTTAAAGCTAGATGTCTTATTTTTATAATTTCAGTGGCTTGGTCTTTAACAAGATTCTGATCTAAAGAAAATCTTCTTAGGGGATCTTTTACAGTCCCGCTTTTCGAATCCGTGCTACACGTTGACTCACCATACTCTATTTCATAAATGGATACCTTCTGATTGGTCATAGACACCTCCATAACACATTATGTGCGATTCGCCTGAAAAAAAATATCATCGACTTGTGCATCAGGAAATTTTTCTTTAAAACGAACGAGAAAGTTATAACTTGGATTACGTATACCCGCTTCAATTTTTGAATAGTGCGAGAATGAAACATGCAGATATCTTGCCATTTCAACTTGTGTTAAGTTCTGTTCTTTCCTGAAATTAGATAATTTCATGATATCCTCCCAGAGTGTAGTTCACGAACGCACATTTTTCTTATTATTCCATTTTTATACTATCGCACATAATGTGCGCAGTCAACCAAATGGAAGCACTTTTCGTGAAAGATCCCCAAATTCACACATATTGTGCTAATATAGCATTGGAGGGATATTATGTTCGGAGACAGATTAAAGTTACTAAGAACGGAAAAAGAGATCACTCAAAAAGAACTGGCAGAGATGCTAAATGTCTCTCCTAGTACGGTTGGCATGTATGAACGCAATCAGCGTGACCCCGATACAGCCACTCTTAGCTTTCTAGCTGACTATTTTAAGGTGAGCGTGGATTATCTTCTTGATAGGACCACGTACCGCCATCCCTATTCTGGGGTGGCTGAAGCGAGTGAGAACTACCTAAGCGGCCTTGATGACGATGAGATCGATGCTGTTAAGAGTATGATTAAAATGTTAAAGAAGAAGAAATAAAAAGACCTCCTATTCAGGTGGTCTTTTTCCATGTGTGGGATGAGGAACTCTCCACCACTCTCTTCGGTTGCTCTCAGGCCAGGCCCGCGTACTGTTTCAGCCCTACCCGGCAGCACTTGCTCACGTCCGAGTCCTTTTCTTAACCAATAAAAAGACCTCCTTGACAGGAGATCTTTTTTATTGGTGCGGGATGAGGGACTCGAACCCCCAACCAACTGGTTCGAAGCCAGCTACTCTATCCGATTGAGCTAATCCCGCCTATTTTTTTGTTCTGTTCACTCTTGGAACAATATCCATTATAGCAGTTAAACACTGTAATTCCAAGCCCTAAATCTTATTTTAACCAATATTTTAGCAACTCATGATGTTTTCTACTTAATACGCAATTTCATGCCGTGTTTCTTCTATTATATATATGTGCTCAATATAATAAAAAAACCTCATGCCAAGCATGAAGTAACAATTCGTTTCAACTATCTGAATTTTCAGTTATTCGTAAGTATAAAAATGGTGACCCATCTGCGACTCGAACGCAGGACACCCTGATTAAAAGTCAGGTGCTCTACCGACTGAGCTAATGGGTCACATTTGGCTGGGGATACAGGACTCGAACCTGTGGATGACGGAGTCAAAGTCCGCTGCCTTACCGACTTGGCTAATCCCCAAAATAAAAATGGGGCGACTGAGGGGATTTGAACCCCCGAATGCAGGAGTCACAATCCTGTGTCTTAACCACTTGACTACAGCCGCCAGGTATGGCGCGTCACTAGGGATTCGAACCCCAGACCTACGGCTTAGAAGGCCGTTGCTCTATCCAGCTGAGCTAGTGACGCGTACTTATCAATTTTTGGAGCCTTGAAGATTAACCTCTACAGTTAATCAGTGGTCGGGGTGGCAGGATTTGAACCCGCGACCCTCTGGTCCCAAACCAGATGCGCTACCAAACTGCGCTACACCCCGTCAATCAAGCGCTCCGCCAACTGACAAAACTTATTATACAGGACATATGGGGCATCGTCAACACTTTTAGCAAAGTTTTTTTAAGACTGTGTAAAGTGGCTCTACACATGTATTTCCAATGGTTTGAGCACACTTTCATAACACACATCGTTAAAGTTAGACAATTTCCAATATTTCAGCTTTAACCTTTTTACCCGATAAATCCAGTATTCCATAGCTATTTTTATACTTTCCTCTCGGAAACCCTATGCTTCCCGGGTTTAAAAAAAGCACATCGTTCTCAATCGCTGATAAGGCCACATGAGTATGACCATACACAACAACATCAATTTCTAGCTCTTTTGCTCTATAAAAAAGACGCATTAAACTGTGTTTCACATCATAGTGATGTCCGTGGACAAGAAATATTCTATAATTCCCCAGTTCAAGCACAAGTTCTGCCGGGCCCTGGTCTGATGAACCAATATTGCCCCTAACACCAATCATTTCAATTTTTGTGTCTTCTGAAAGTTTTTCTAAGTCTTGGTATGTATCTCCTGCATGAAGAATCAAATCCACCTTGCCCATTTGACGAATGGCTTCTCTTGCAAGTTCCAGTTCACCATGTGTATCACTCATTACACCAATACGCATACTAGGCCTCCAGATATTTATCCAGTTCGACTTTTAAGAGTTTAAGAGCATTGGCTCTATGACTTAAGGCATTCTTCTCATGCGATTCAAGTTCAGCAAATGTTTTGCCTAGCTCAGGAACAACAAAGAGTGGATCATAACCGAACCCATTGGTCCCCTTCGCCTCATAGCCAATTCGTCCAACCACTTCGCCTCGAACAACTATTTTATGCCCATTTTTGAAAAGCATGGTTAGCACAGTGACAAATCGAGCTGTTCTTTTTTCATCCGGCACATCTTTTAATGCTTTTAGAAGCTTTTCATTATTGGCTACAGGGTCTGCACTTTCACCTGCATATCTGGCAGAGTATACACCGGGTGCCCCGTTCAAGGCGTCCACTTCAAGACCACTATCGTCTGCTATGGTATCAATGCCCAACTCATCCATAACGGCCTTGGCCTTTATCAGTGAATTTTCCTCAAATGTTTCACCATCTTCTATGATTTCATAATCAACCAGACCTGCATCATGCATGGTTTGAAGTTCTAGTTTATAATCTTTTAGTATTTCCTGAATCTCTTCAAGCTTGTGTTTGTTTCCTGATGCTAGAATGACCTTTTTCATCCTATACCTCCTCTGTGCTAAACAATCCATTATCCGCGGATCCAATGTTATACCAAACTTCATTCAAGCTATTGGCATAATCTCCAAATTCTTATTATAAAACAAGCATAGGGTTTTTGAAATACCATCCCTATGCTTACATCTAGTCTAATACAAACTATTCACCTTTTACAGAACTCAAAACTTCATTTTGTATCTGAATAAGCTCACGAATACCTTTTTCACCATAAGACATCATAGTATTTAGTTCATCGCGGGTAAACGGCGCTTCTTCACCGGTGCCTTGAAGTTCAATAAATCTACCGTCCCCTGTCATTATCAAATTCATGTCAACCTTTGCAGTTGAATCTTCTGCGTAACATAAATCCAGTACAGGACATTCACCGACAATACCAACACTTATGGCTGCCACAGATTCTTTCACAGGAATCTCTTCAATGAGCTCTTGTGCTTTTAATTTTTCAAGCGCCATCATTAAGGCCACATAAGCGCCTGTAATAGATGCTGTGCGCGTGCCACCATCAGCCTGTATAACATCGCAGTCAATCCAGATCGTGCGCTCACCCAGCTTATCAAGCTCTACAATAGACCTTAAAGAACGTCCAATCAGTCTTTGTATTTCTTGTGAACGTCCATCAATCTTGCCTTTTGCTGCCGCTCGGATCTTTCTTTGTTGAGTGGATCCTGGCATCATACTGTATTCAGCTGTCACCCAACCCGAGTCTTTTCCCTTTAGAAATGGGGAACTTTTTCTTCTACCATTGCTGTGCAAATTACCTTTGTTAAACCCATTTCTATCAAAACAGAACCATCTGGATGTAGTAAATAGTTTGGCGTGATCTTGACAGGTCTTATTTCGTCAACCTTGCGATTGTCTATACGCTCCATTTTTTTCCTCCTAAAATTCATTTCTTCTTACTGGTCATATTGTACCATATTAAGAAGAAGTCTTCTTATATAGGCTCATTATAAAAAGACCTAGTGATGCGAAGCCAGTTATTAGTAGATATAAAAGCCCCATATCACCCTTGTTATTTTCAGGTATGTCTTCTGATCCAATTTCTGACTGCGGAATAACAAGTCCTACAATCCAACTTTCATTGCTAAACCATTTTTCTGGCTCCCATATTTGAAATGGCTTAAGTCTTTGTGTTATAACCATGTAATTTTCATCTTCAACTGTAATCATTTCATAATGGGTTATATCATCTTTAGGCAAGGCAAGGGAGCGAACTGACTCATATTGGCTTTGCGAGAGCATTCTTTCAAGTCTATTAAAGCCAACTCCATCACCTGTTATTTCTAAACTGTCTAGATCTTCTTTAAAACCTAAAACCTCAGCGCCAGCTCATTAATCGCAAAAATATTCCCGCTTGACTGAGATAAGAATGTGAATCCTTCTTTTGACACATTGAGCTCTTCAACCAAGTCGATTATGCTAGTCATGTTTACATCAAATGCAACCGTCCCAAGAAAGGTATCTCTTTCTCTATTAAATAATGGCGCCGTAAAAGTCATAATAACCTCTCCAGTCACACCATCTTGAACGGGAAGAAGGACACGGGCCAATTGATCTGGATTTGCTTTAATCCCGGCTTCTTCTTGTATTCTTTTTTCAAATGCATCCACAAGACCTGGATTAAATGCTTCCCAAATATTTGTATCTATAAATGCAGGATATACTTCATAAAACAGAGTGCCTAGATCAACCCACGGGTACATTCTCGTAAAGGACTTATTGAGCCCTCCCTGGGTATAGGTCAATTGCTTTTTCACTCCATTTTTATGAAAGGATTCTAAAATCAAGTCAAGAAAAATTGTGTTATCAAGATCTCGTTGCACTTCTTCCTTGATTTGCCCATCATCATTGAGCAAATGCCTATGCACCATAACCACATTTGGCTCAGTAGGACTATTTTGATACCATTTACCATTGAAGGTAAGTTTATCAGCTGTGACACTATTGGATTTAAGGGCATCCGTTACAGATGCAAGGGCTTCAGAATGATCAATATAAGTTTGCTGTATACTCCTAAGTATTGAAAGTTCATTGAATATAGCATCGATACGCAGTTCTATTTGTCGACCAACAATTTCTATATAACCGCCGTATAGTCTCTCGGTTTCATCTAAGACTGACACCTGATCCATCTTGGATGATGTCTGCGAGATATTTGAAGCCCCCATACTCTCATTGAGCATATACAAAGATCCTGCAATCATTATAAGCAAAAGTATGGAAACTATTTTTCTAAAATCATAGCGCATGAAGCCGCCTCCTTTTTTCCCACGGGATTATTCTTATTCAAACAACTTATAAAATGACAACCGCGAAAATAAAATCACGTGAATAATCCGAATCATTTATAGAATTACCCATTTATTGATGTTCTGTATCTATATTTATGAAATCAACTGGGTACTAATATAAAGACTTATCTAAACAACGGAGATGATTAAATGATGCAGAATAAACAGAGTAAGTTTTTCAACAAAAAACATAGTTTTATTAAAGTCCTTGCGCAAATTAACGTGCTTATTTTAATCATGTCCTTTACAATCGTCAGTATTATGTTTGTTTGGAATTTTAGACATCAAACAAAGGAAATATTTCTTGAAAATGCCCAATCAAAAATAAATCAGAGTAATGTTCTCATTGAATATATTTCTGACACTGTTGTAAATATGTCAAGGCAAGTTTTCAGAAACCAGAAGTTTAACCGCCTTATTACAACTGAATTTTCAAGTGAAATGCCTCGCTATGAAGCACGGACCGAAGCTGTCAAAATACTTGAACCTCAGCAACAGGCTTTTCAATACATTGATAGCTTAATCTTTATAGGCAATGATGGGTTTAGCGTTGGTGCCCCTATTGATAAGTTTTTATCTGTTAAGGAAAATGAGTTTAATGATGAATTCTACACAAGCCTGGCATGGAACTCAAAGTCTGAGTACATTTGGTTGGCCCCCAAAACTCACCCCATTTACTCTCCTGATAAGCCAGTTATATCTGTGGTCAAATCATTTCAAAACTTCATAACCCTTGAAAATTCCGGAACCCTAATTATTAATATTGATCCAGATATTTTTGCTGACGCTATCTCCGAGCTTAGAATCGGCGGTTCAGGATTTATGCTTCTTGCTGATGAAACTGGTCAAGTCATCGCAAATCCAGACCTTGACGAACTTGGGGTTTCAGACGAAACAGTGTCTACTGTAATTAAAAGAACCCTTGAAAATGCGAGTTTGAGCGATCAAAATAATTCTTCTAAACTCGTCAACTTTGAATCCAGTATTGATGGAAAGTTCTATTTTATAAGCTACAATCAGCTGGAAAAAACAAATTGGTATACAATTGCAATCGTTGAGAGTTCCGCCTTAACATCCGGCGCAACGGATTTAATCAATTTGATGTTGCTTGTCATCATTGCAGCTTTAGGCCTGTCCACATTCATGTCATTAAAATTCTCCCAGTGGCTATTTAAACCGCTCATTCACTTGGCAAACACACTAAATGACTATAAATCTGGTGATTACGATCTCCGAATAGATGAAACTTACCGATACGAATTCGAGGTCTTAAGGGAAAATTTCAATTCAATGGCTGACCGCATCACTAAGGATTTCAAGCGAATAAACACCTATTCCGAAAACCTTGAAAAAAGCAAAGCAGAATTAAACACACTCAATCTCGAACTGGAAAAAAGAGTGGAGGAAAGAACCAGAGAACTCCAGGAAACCAACCAGTACCTAGAAGAAACACTTGCTCAAAATGAAGAGACTCAGTCCGAACTCATGATGACTAAAAACGACTTAGAAAACTCTCTTATCGAGCTTCAAGAAACCCAAAGCCGGTTGATTGAGTCTCAAAAGAACGCTGCTCTTGGTCAGCTTTTAGCGGGTATTTCTCACGAAATTAACACACCGCTTGGTACCGCCCTAACAACTGTGACATACATGCAAACGCTCCAGGAACGAATTCAGACTAGGTATAAAAACAAATCCTTAGGTCAGTCAGAATTTAGAAGTTTTATGGAGGATTCAATAGAAATGACTGACATTATTAATACAACACTGCAAAAGACCATCGGAATTCTGAGCAGATTTAAGGAGATCTCCATTCTTCAGTCTGAAAAAGATATTTCTCAGTTTTACTTACTGGATCGCTTAAGTGACATTAGTGAGATATATTCCGAGCGCTATCCGACACTTCAATTTGAAATCAATGTAGATGAAAATCTAAGGTTGGCCGCACCGAAGGGCCTTCTTCATGAAATATTTGAAATATTAATGGAGAACTCCGTAAAACATGGATTTGGAGAAGCGTGGCCCGACCCGCCACTCATCTCAATTTCTGCTGAAAGTGATGGATACGACTTGACTATTATATACTCAGACAACGGACAAGGGCTGGAGGATCATCAAAAGCCACGCATATTTGAACCCTTCTATACAACAAAATTCGGAAGTGGTGGTAGTGGCCTTGGGCTCCATCTTCTTTACAATATCATTTCCACTGCCCTTCAAGGACAAGTGGATGTTATTGACATTGAAGGACAAGGCCTGTCTTTCAAAATGACCTTTCCAAAGCTTATCAGTTAAGCAACTTTCAAAATAACATTTAGGAGTCATTGTTATACCAAATATAAATATTAATGAATCAAAATTCTACATTTGGTATAACGATGACTTAGATCTGTAATTTTGTAAGCGCCTGAGTTACAATTTCCACTTTAAATCAAAAGCGCCATACCCTATTTTGGGGTATGGCGCCTATTTTGAATACGCTTTAGTAAAATCCTTCTTTTACATTTCTTTCATTCTACAGTTTTCATTCTTCTCTGGGTTTCATTTTAAGAAGCATCATGGCAACATCATCGGTGAAATCATCTTCACCACTTTTTGAATCTGACTTATGAATTAAATGAAAATACCAGAACATTTCGTCTAAAAAACATTGGGTTCTGCGCTAAGCTCCTTGACATGATTGTCCGCAAATTCGTGAACCAACTTCCAGTTGATAAAATCTGATTTCTGCCCACTGCTGAACAAACCATCTGTATAGAGAAAAATCGAGTCCCCTTCACCGAGGGTTTTGCAATTCAGTTGATAGGTGGCTGAATCAAACACACCTACAGGCATACCACCTTCCTCAATAATTTCTATGCTGTTTGTTGATTGATGGTAAATGAGGGGATAGGGTTGACCGGCATTGGAATAATGAAACTCCCCGTGATCTATACAACCTACAAAGGCTGTGAAAACCAGATAGTTGAAGCTGGAACCAAAGTCAAAAATCTCAAAAATATTCTTGTTGATATTTGTCAGAACTTGATCGGGCGTCATTGTCTTATGCTTAACACTGCATCTAAACATAATTTTAACCATAGAAGAGGCCATACCTGCCGCTATGCCATGCCCAGTGACATCCGCTATGATAAACCATAGCTTGCCATCTTTCTCAAAACAATCAAAGCAGTCTCCACCTATTCCCAGGGAAGGCTGAAATTTAATAAATAAATCGACATTCTTAAAATCCCTTGACTTGGGAAGCATTATATTCTGAAAATCGTGAGCATTTTTAAGTTCCACCTGTATTTCCCTATTCAGGGCTGCAATCGTCTTTTGCTGTTCATAAAACTGAAGGGCATTTTTTGCCTTCAGTGGCAATATAATATCCATATCTTCTGGGGACAGTGGTTTCGTAAAGTAGTCTACCGCACCCATTTCCAGAGTCATTTCTATAGATGAAATCTCAGTTATTGCAGAACTCACAATCACTGGTATATGACTGTATTTATCATCCTTTTCAGTCGCTCTAGGACTTCAAATCCATCCATGACAGGCATAATGAGATCAAGCACTATAAGATCAACATCTATTTTTTCCAGTACAGAAAAAACTTCCTGACCGTTTGATGCCTGTAAAAACTCACACCTGTCAGTTTTCCCTTTAAGACATCCGTGATCAGTCTTCTATTCATTTCAACATCATCTGCTATAAGAATATTATAGTCCATATGTCCATCCCCTATGTTCAGTCACTGGTTTTACATGTCAAAAAACTCATCTAGCTTCATAAGCTTAAATAGCTGTTTTATTTCCTCACTACTACCTTTTATCCTAAAACCCATGGCGTCATTCGTAACTTGCTTATAAACACCCACCACAAATGTAACGCCCACTGAATCAATATTTTCACAAGCGGATAGATCCATGATGACCTCATCTATGTTGCCCATTTCGTCTTGCAGATAAGCATCAATATTTGACTTGAAATCTCTTACATTGGTCGCTATTAAGTCCTCTTGAAGTGTTAGTGTTAGGACACTGTCATTTAGTGCTTTTTTCATAGGTTAAACCTCCTCTGTCACAGAATCTAAGTCAAGTTTTACACAGAGTTCTGTGTCATTTGCTTCGAGTTCAAATTGGTATTGTTTAACAAGGGATATGCCCCTTGTTCTATCTCTTAAAATGTAGTCCATGTTGTGTTCATGAGTCGGATCTAGATTAATCCCCTCTCCTTCATCACGTACCTTGGCGATTAGTATATTTTCTTCTATTTCTACAGATATGAAAATTTTTTTTATCCTCATGAAATTTATTCCCATGTTCAACTGCATTGTTGAGCACTTCTCGTAACATAAAGTTGATTCTGAAAAGTATCATGGATTTGTTAATGCGATCAACCAGTTTGAGCTGATCCATGACATCAATAACCGTTTCATGAACAGCTTCAAATGTAGAAGATATTTCGTTTTTATATAACAACATATAGAGCTCCTCATAAAACTTTTAACCCACTTATTAGCAGGCTCACGAAAACAGCCTTTCTTGCTGGAAATATACCCAGCTAGAAAGGCTGTAAAACAATTCCGCTTTATTCTTGGAATTGACATTTATGGCGTTTTTACTTTAATTTAAGAAATCAAGAATTGCATCGAGCATGGCCTGTGCTGCTGACTTTTGGAATGTGCTTGTCATCATTCGGTCCTGCTCTTCTGCATTGGTCACAAAACCTAGTTCTACAAGGGCAGATGGCATAGTCGGCACGCGACACATATATAAATTCTGTCTGTGCACAATACCACGATCGACAGATCCAAGTGTGTCTATCAAGTTCTCTTGAAGGATACGAGCAAATTCTTTCTTCTTGCCTGTTTCCTCTTCTGCATAAAGAACTTCCACACCACGTGCATTAGGGTTCTCAGCGGCGTTGATATGAATACTTACCACCAGGTCTGCATTTATGTCGTTGGCAACACGCATTCTATAAGATGGTGCGATTTTTACATCAGCATCTCGAATCATGTATGTTTTGAAACCAACGCCTTGAAGTTTCTTTTCCAGTTCCTTAGCAATGCTTAAAGTTAGCTTGCTTTCTGTTGTCTTCGTACCCACAGCACCAGGGTCAGTTCCACCATGTCCCGCATCCACAACAATAAGTGTGTTTCTCCAAATAGAATTCTTTAAGGCCTCGTTGAAGAAACTTAATTCAATACCATTGGCATATTCACCATCTGGCATCTTGGCAACGGCTGTCCCTTCAGAGAGCTTGACTGTAATCTTATATTCTTCTGAATCTGAATCATTGATTGATATTTTGTCAATAATGCTGTCATCAATATCCACATTCATCCCACTAAGTTCAACGGATTCCTTCTTGACCTTCATGGTAAGATTTCTTGTGTTTTCATTATAGGATGCATCCACCTTACCCATATTAGTAAAGTTCATGGTCAGTCTTGCAGAGTCTAGTCCATTCTTAACATAGTCAAAACCATTGAGAGGATCACCTGATACGTATACAAAGATTTCATTGTCTATATTCTCTACGTATACATCATCCACCGATGTGTCATCATCTAAGTTAACAACAACCCTAGATACAATATCCTCTTCACTAAAGGTTGTTGATCCCGTCGTGTCAAACTGCGAGTAGCTGATTGTATCAACACCGCCTTCATGGACTTCTATTTCCCCGTTCTTACCATCTTTATAGCGCTGAAGGGAATTGACGACGTCTACGACCACTTTCCCGTGCAGGTAGTCTACATTGTATGCAGGGTATTCCCCTGTATTAATGACCACAGCTTCTGAAGAGTAAATTTTTTCTGTCCGAATGTCTCGAATGCTGTTAATGAATCTTACAACAACCATTTGCTTGTCTTCATCATAGAAAATGTCATAGCCCTTTCTATTAAGAAGTTCAATTTCCATTCGAGTTTTTGACTCTCCTTCGACTGGGTAGGTAACAATTTTATCAATGCTCCCATAGATAAGGTCTATGGTTCTTTTTCCATCTATGACCTTATACTCTGGTAAATCAAAACCTGTGTTTTCAAAGTCGATGATGATCTTATCCTGAGAATCCAGTAGGGATCCGTCCATAAAATATGAAGTGGTTAAGACCTGGCCAGTTGTATTAATATGAATTTCCTGAAAACGACCAGAATCATCATAGACTATATCTTTAATATCTTGGTAAGGATAATTCATTTCTACAGTTCTTGTATCTCCATTCCATGCGAACTCCAGACCAAATTGATCAAGGATATTAACCGGAATCATGGTCCTTGTGACACCGTTATAACTTAAAAGTTTGGCAGGCACCTTATTGGGGAGCTTGTAAGGCTGACCATCTATGTATGCTGTATCACTGTCAATTTTAAGAACTATGGTTTTGCCATTAAAATAAATAGATACTTCCTGTGTCTCTCCATTCCAGCTTATTTGGGCCCCAATATATTCGGCAACCACATTGACTGGAATCAAGGTTCTTGTTTTCCCATCAATCTCATACAAAACACTTGGAACATCGGTCACAACACTGTTACCGGCAAACATAAGACCAACAGTGGTATAGGTCCCAGCTTCCCATGTAATACCATCGATGAGTTCAACCGTACCATATTCAAGAAAATCCTCTGCATAGGCCGGTCCTGGTATGACACCTAGTAACATTATTAAAATGAGGGCGAATGAGAGTATTCGCTTCATAACTGCACCTCCAAGTTTTTCCTTATATTTCATCATATCTATTTTCCAACTGCTTTCTTATGTCGTGGGGATGTATAGAACAATCAAATACATACAATTGGTGACTCGCTGGCCCTTCAACTGTGCATATAATTTATGATCTTTCTATATATGTTATATCTCTATACTTATGTCTTGGTCAATCTTTTAAGCATATTGTCAATGAGATGTAATCTCCGTGATATATACTGTCATGATGTTTAATCTACAACCTTGTAGAGTTCGTCAGTTTGGGGTGGGTCAACCGGGTGAAACTTATCCCCCTTTTGAATGAGAATGTCTTTTGCCTCTGTCATTTCTCCAATAATTGCTGCAGGAATCCCTTGCCCTATAAGTTGTTTTAAAAGGTTATCAGCCCTATCTTGTCCCACTGTTATAAGCATGCACCCACTCGAAATCAGTTTGTAGGGATCAATATCAAAAAAGCTACATATTTTCTGAGTGACCTCTTCCACAGGAAGGGCCTTTTCTTCAATAATACAGCCGAGCCCACTGGCTTCGCACATTTCCCATACAGCGCCGAGTACACCGCCCTCAGTCACATCATGCATGGCACTCACACCGAACACTCCACCAATAATGCCTTCTGGTATGACAGAAATGTTATCAAGCATGGCCTTGGCCTGCTCAAGTTCACTTTGACTTAGTACTTCTTTTAAAAGTTCAGCCTTGTCAAAGGCCAATATACCTGTACCCTCTAGGGCGACATTTTTGGTAAGGATGAGTTTGTCCTTCACCTTAGAATCACTGCTTGTAATAAGATTTTCCTTGAGCTGCTTTCCAATGGCTGTGGCTGACACAAGTGGTCTATTCACAGCACTGGTGATTTCAGTGTGACCACCAATAATATCCACACCAAGTTTGTAGGCTTCATTTGATGCCTGATCCATAATCATTTTGAGCTCATCTTGTGATGTTTCTGGCGGTACAAGAATGGTTAGCATAAGTGCAATGGGCTTAACCCCAGATGAAGCGATATCATTACAATTTATATGTACGGCAAGGCGCCCGATTTCGCTGGCCGCTCCTGTAATTGGGTCAGTAGACAAAACACATGCAAACTCACCGAAGGACAGGGCCGAACAATCTTCTCCCACACCAGTCTGATGAGAACATCATCGCCAACTTTCTTTATACGGTTTATGATCATTTCTTGTAGATTTTCTGAACTTAGTTTTCCCGTTTCCATTTTCAAACCCCTTCCGATTGCCCCAAAATCTTTGGGTACACACCTATTATAGCGGATTTCAGAAGGATACAAACTGTTAATTGGTCCTATATCCACACATTTAAGAAGGCTGATGGGATTTTGCCATCAGCCTTCCAGGCTGTCGACAAAGTCGACAGAGTGATAGCTTGTAGAAAACTTCGAAAAGCAAGGCGTGGATAAAATTTACTTAACAAACGTATTTGAATACGTGATTTAAGGGGATTTTATCCAGCAACGCAGTGTTTCGGAGTTTTTCTACATGCTAAAAGGCTGATGGGAAAAATCCCACCAGCCTTCTTTTTATATTATGTTGAGTGTCCTCGTATTATTCTACGATTTCTGCAAAACCGAAGAACCAAGTGTTACGAGTGTTCTTTTCCCAGTTAGATACTTTTTCAGATACCATGATTGGGTCAGTGTAGTAGTAGATTGGCATGTAAGCGTAGCCATCCATAACCATATCTAGAGCTTCGTATAGTGAGTTGAAACGATCTTCAGGAGCTTGTGTCTTAGCCGCTTCTAGAAGTGCGTCGTAATCAGCATTTTCCCAACGAGAGTAGTTCATTGGAGAACCTTGTACGAACATACCTAGGTAAGTCATAGGGTCAGAGTAGTCTCCGATCCAACCAGAACGTGCGATCTGGAAGCTACCTTGCTTACGTGTATCTTGGAATACTGCCCATTCTTGGTTTGTTAGAGTTACATCAATATTCAGGTTCTGCTTCCACATTTCCTGAATGGCTTCTGCGATAGCCTTGTGGCCTTCAGAAGTGTTGTACATAATTTCTAGCTCAGGGAATCCTTCGCCGTCTGCATAACCAGCTTCAGCAAGTAGTGCCTTAGCTTCTTCTACACCAGAACCATCTACAGGAATACCATAGTCGCCAGCTTCCATTGAGAATACGTTGCCGCTTGCATCACGTGATGCTTGTGAAACCATGTTCGTTGCAGGTATTTGACCACCCTTAGCTACAGTTTCAACAATAGCAGTACGATCAATTGCAAGTGTAAGTGCCTTACGGACCTTAGCATCATCCATAGGTTCTACTGTTGTGTTAAGTGCATAGTAGTATACACCATCCATAGGCATGATCATGAATGTAGGATCTTCTGCTAGAAGTCTAGGAATCTCAGCTGTCGGCATATCGTCGATAGCATGAATTTGACCTGATTCATAACCTGTTAGTGCAGTCGCTTGGTCAACGATCATAAGACCTTCGATTTTTTCAAGCTTAACTTGATCAGCTCTCCAGTAGTTAGGGTTCTTCACTAGAACCAGACGGTCACCATTTCGGTAATCTTCTAGCATGAAAGGACCATTAACGATAGATTTTGCTGGATCAACTGCCCATGCACCATCAGCGCCTGCTTCAATAGCGTCTTGACGTACCGGGAAGAATGTGTAGAATGCAGTCAAACCTAAGAAGTAAGGCGTTGGAGCCTTTAGAGTAACTTCAAATGTCTTTTCGTCAATCGCTTTAAAAGTATCAACGTTTGCTTCGTCAAAGATCCAAGAATATTCAGATGCTGTTTCTGGATCAAGTACACGATTCCATGCATATTCGAAATCATTTGCTGTGATCGGTTGGCCATCAGACCATTTTGCATCACGGAGTGTGAATGTGTAAACCATCTGGTCATCGCTTACAGTCCAGCTTTCAGCAATACCAGGTTCGATCTTACCATCCAATTCACGAACAAGACCTTCAAACATGTTGTTGATTACGTCCCCGCCATCTGCCGCAGCATTTAAGCCTGGGTCAATTGTTTTTGGCTCTGAGCCAATGTTCCAGTAAAGTACCTGCTCTACCTCTGACATAGTGTCTTCGGCAGGCTCTTCGCTTGTAGTGTCTTCAGCCGGTGCTTCTTCAGTTGTGTTTTCCTCAGTAGCTGGTGCTGGCTCTTCAGCCGGTGAAGAACAACCTGCTAGTGAACCAATTACCATCATTAGCACTAGCATCATAGCCAAGCTTTTCTTAAACAAATCAATCCCCTCCATTGTCTTTAACTTTTTTTTGTCCTAAGGACATAAAAAATATATATACATGATCAGAGAGATGCGAATCCCTGAACACGAATATATCATTTATTAACTCTCTTTAATAAAATTAGCAATTCTTCAACTATTTATTAGAGATCTTAACGATATTATAATATATTCTTTAAGGAAAATCAATTTTCCTGCGCAAATTTTAGGAATATTAAAAATAATTAATATTTTAAGTAAAGTTCGATGCGTTTGTTACGCAAATGATATATTGACATTTTCATTTTAATCCTGCATGTACCTTTATTCCCTTTTATTAGGCCTTGAAACGTTTTTTTTTGAAAAAAACCCGTGTGAGCTTTAACAGCCAAATCATAGATTTGGTTTCACACGCTTCGCGTGCAGGCAGGAACACACTGCAGACAAGCTGCCGTGTAAGCTTTAACAGCCAAATCATAGATTTGGGTTAAAGCATTAAAGCCGCTGACATACATTTCTGTATGTCAGCGGCTTATGTGTTATAGCTTTAATTGTTGAGTATTAAAGATTATAGGCTTATTCTACGATTTCAGCAAAACCGAAGAACCAAGTGTTACGTGAAGTTTTTTCCCAGTCTGCTACTGCTTGAGATACCATGATTGGATCTGTGTAGTAGTAGATTGGCATGTAAGCTGAACCTTCCATTACAAGGTCATGTGCCTTGTAAAGTGTTTCAAAACGTTGTTGTGGTTCTTGAGTTTTAGCTTCTTCTAGAAGTGTATCGTACTCAGAATTTTCCCAACGAGAGTAGTTGTTTGGAGAACCAGTTACGAACATGCCTAGGTAAGTCATAGGGTCAGAGTAATCTCCGATCCAACCAGAACGTGCGATCTGGAAGTTACCTTGCTTACGTGTATCTTGGAATACTGCCCATTCTTGGTTTGTTAGAGTCACGTTAATGTTCAGGTTCTGCTTCCACATTTCCTGAATGGCTTCTGCGATAGCCTTGTGGCCTTCAGAAGTGTTGTACATGATTTCTAGCTCAGGGAATCCTTCGCCATCTGGGTAACCAGCTTCAGCAAGAAGAGCTTTCGCTTCTTCAACACCAGAACCGTCTACAGGAATACCGTAGTCGCCAGCTTCAACTGCAAATACATTTCCGTTTGCATCACGAGACGCTTGAGAAACCATTGTAGTTGCAGGGATTTGACCACCCTTCGTTACAGTTTCAACGATCGCAGTACGGTCGATTGCTAGCATAAGCGCACGACGAACTTTTGCGTCATCCATTGGCTCTACTTGTGTGTTAAGTGCATAGTAGTAAACGCCATCTTGAGGCATGATCATGAATGTAGGATCTTCCGCAAGTAGTCTTGGAATCTCTGCACTTGGCATATCATCAATAACGTGGATTTGACCTGACTCGTAACCTGTAAGAGCCGTCGCTTGATCAACGATCATAAGACCTTCGATTCTATCAAGCTTAACTTGATCAGCTCTCCAGTAGTTAGGGTTTTTCACAAGAACCAGACGGTCACCGTTACGGTAGTCTTCAAGCATGAAAGGACCGTTTACGATAGATTTCTCTGGATCAACTGCCCATGCTCCGTCAGCGCCTGCTTCAACAGCCTCTTGACGTACTGGGAAGAATGTATAGAATGCAGTCAGACCTAGGAAGTAAGGCGTTGGAGCCTTTAGAGTAACTTCAAATGTCTTTTCGTCAATTGCCTTAAAAGAATCAACGTTTGCTTCGTCAAAGATCCAAGCATATTCAGATGCTGTTTCTGGATCAAGGACACGATTCCATGAGTATTCGAAGTCATTCGCTGTGATCGCTTGGCCATCAGACCACTTCGCATCACGGATAGTGAATGTGTAAACCAGTTGGTCATCACTCATAGTATAGCTTTCAGCAATACCCGGTTGAATTTGACCATCAACTTCACGCATTAGACCTTCGAACATGTTGTTGATTACGTTACCGCCATCATTTGCACCATTTAGACCTGGGTCAATGGTTTTTGGCTCAGAACCTACGTTCCAATAAAGTACTTGCTCTACATCTGACATAGTGTCTTCTGCAGGAGCTTCGCTTGATGTGTCTTCCGCTGGTGCTTCTGTTGAATCATCTGTTGCAGGTGCTGTTTCTTCTGCTGGTGAAGAACAACCTGCTAGTGAACCGATGACCATCATCAGCACAAGCAGTAGAGATAGACTTTTCTTAAACAAATTAATCCCCTCCGTTTGTTTGTTACTTACGCCTGTAAGTTGGTTTATATATACATGAATGGAGCTAAAGCTCCACTCATGAATATAACAATATTATTACAAATTTTTTCTTCATTTGTAAATCTTAACCTTGCATTTTATTTATATTTTTCGTCCATAAGGTGGCAAGATACCATATGACCGTCACCAATATCACGAAGTTGTGGCTCTTCTGATGCACAACGATCAAAAGCATAACGACAACGTGTTCTGAAACGGCAGCCACTTGGCGGGTTCAGAGGCGACGGAACATCCCCTTCAAGGATAATACGCTCTGATGTCTTCATAACATCTGGATCTGGAATTGGAATCGCAGATAGAAGAGCTTGAGAGTATGGATGCTCAGGTGTTTCGTAAAGTTTGTCAGCATCTGCAACTTCTACGAGTTTACCCAGGTACATTACACCAATACGGTCAGAGATGTACTTAACCATAGAAAGGTCATGGGCAATAAACAGATACGTCAGACCAAGTTCATCCTGTAAATCTTGAAGCATATTTACAACCTGTGCCTGGATAGACACGTCAAGGGCTGAAATAGGCTCATCACAAATGATAAACTCAGGATCAACAGCTAGGGCACGGGCAATACCGATACGCTGACGCTGTCCACCAGAGAACTCATGCGGGTATCTATTGGCGTGGTCTTTGTTTAGACCAACACGCTCTAGAAGATCCCAAATGATTCTTTGACGTTCATCACCAGTTGCAAGACCATGAATATCAAGTGGCTCGCCAATGATATCCCCAACCGTCATTCTTGTATTAAGAGATGCGTATGGATCCTGGAAAATCATCTGGATTTTCTTACGGAATGGACGCATTTCATTTTCATTTAAATGAGAGATGTTGGTTCCATCATATATAACATCTCCATCCGTTACATCATACAGACGAATAAGCGTACGGCCTGTTGTTGATTTACCACATCCAGACTCGCCAACAAGACCAAGAGTCTCACCGCGGTTGATTGAGAAAGTAATATCATCAACAGCTTTTACGTACTTTTTCTTATTCCCAAACAAGCCATGTGTGATTGGGAAGTATTTTTTAAGGTTTTTAACCTCTAATAACACATCTTGTTTCTTCTCCATTACTCAACACCTCGATTCACACCTGTATCAACTTGTACCTCTGGCGCATCTTTATGATTCAGCCAGCATACAGCTCTATGACCAGTTTCAGTCACTGAGTACTCAGGCATTTTCTCCATACATACTTTCATTGTGTATGGGCAACGAGCTGCAAATGGACAACCCACTGGAGGTTTAATCATATCTGGTGGAGATCCCGGAATTGGAATCAGTCTTTGTTTTTCACTTTCCTCGTTGACACGCGGAATCGATTTTAAAAGACCCATTGTATACGGATGCATTGGCTCATAGAAGATTTCTTCTGCAGTGCCTTCTTCCATAATCAGACCACCGTACATAACGCAAATACGCTCACAAACATCCGCAACAACGCCAAGGTCATGGGTGATAAGGATGATTGATGTATCAATCTTGTCGCTCAGTTCTTTAAGAAGTTCAAGAATCTGTGCCTGGATTGTAACATCTAGAGCTGTCGTTGGCTCATCGGCAATAAGAAGGTCAGGTTGACATGATAGCGCAATGGCAATCATAGCACGCTGGCGCATACCGCCTGAAAATTCATGCGGGTAGTTGTCTACACGTTCTTCTGGCGATGGAATACCAACCAGACGAAGCATGTCGATAGCCTTTTCTCTTGCTTCTGATTTACTTAGACCCTGGTGGCGAATGATCGCTTCCATGATCTGGTCACCAATTTTATAAACAGGATTCAGGGATGTCATCGGATCCTGGAAGATCATTGCGATTTCATCACCACGAATGTTCATCATTTCTTTTTTGTCTTTTTTAAGAATGTCTTCACCCTTAAAAAAGATTTCGCCTTCTTTAACTTTACCTGGATATTGAAGGAGTTGCATTACTGACATCGACGTTACTGACTTACCAGAGCCAGATTCACCTACGATACCAAGCGCCTCACCTTTTTTCAGGCTAAAGCTTACGCCACGTACAGCTTGTACTTCGCCAACGTGCGTATAGAAAGAAGTTTTCATGTTTTTTACATCTAATAATTTATTACTCATCAGTTTAACTCCTTTCTATTTACGTAATCTTGGATCCAGTGCGTCACGAAGGCCATCGCCTAGGAAGTTGAACGCAAGTACTGTTAATGAAATAAATAGCGATGGGTAGAACAGCTGGTAAGCGTACGTTCTAAGACCACCTAGCGAATCTGATGCAAGAGTACCCCATGAAGCCATAGGTGCAGAAACACCAAGACCGATAAATGATAGGAATGACTCTGTAAAGATCGCATTCGGAATTGTCATTGCTAGGGATACGATAATCGGACCCATTGCATTTGGAATCAAGTGACGAACCATGATTCTCCATGTAGACGCACCCAAGGTTTGGGCTGCCATAACATATTCCTGCTCTTTAATAGATAGTACCTGACCACGAACAAGTCGAGCCATACGTACCCAGTACACGGAACCAATCGCGATGATAATTGTCTTTAGACCTGAGCCGAATACAACCATCAGAAGGATTACGTATAGAAGAAGCGGAATTGTTGCAATAATATCAACAATACGCATCATGATGTTATCCGCACGGCCACCTAAGTAACCTGAAATACCACCATAGAGTACACCGATGAAGAACTGAACCACCGTTGCAACAAGGGCAACAGTAAGAGAAATTCTCGCACCAAATAGCACACGTACATACAGGTCACGACCAAGTGCATCTGTACCAAACCAGTATGTTTGTTTAATGATTTGCCTGCAGGTTGTAAACCTGACCATTAGCTCGAATTTCGAATTTCTTAGCATTTGAGTCGTCCGATTGTGTCGCCTTAGCAGCAAAGCTATAGTCAACAACAACTTCTTGACCCTCTACTTCATAACTTCTTTGACGGTTCATCATGTCTTCCTTCTTTTTAGGAAGGGCCTGAATAAACTCGCCGTTATCCACTTCATAAAGCCTGTATTCCTTATGAAGATAAATTTGAGTATCTCCAACTTCATAGTACTCATATCTTGGCGGCAGTCCTGACATAGACAGATCCTGATCCGAGTATTCATACGATGACATTATAGGACCAAGTACTGCAAGTCCAGTAAGAATAATAACTGTAATAAGACCGATCATTGAAAGTTTATTCTGCTTCAGTCTTCTCCACGCATCTTGCCAGTAAGTCATACTTGGTCTGGCAATTATGTCGCTTTGCAGAAGAGAGGTGTCGACCTTCTCCCACATATCTTTTGAAACGATATTTTCAGTGCTCATGGTCAACCTCCTAATCTCCTAGTTTAATTCTTGGATCAATCAATCCATACGCGAGATCCACAAGGAAAATCATAAAAATCGCAAACGCCGCATAGAAGATTGTTGTACCAAGTAGTACTGTGTAGTCACGGTTACCTACAGACTCAACGAAGTGACGTCCCATACCTGGAATTGCAAAGATTTTTTCTGTTACAAATGAACCAGTCATGATAGCCGCAATCATCGGACCCATGTACGTGATTACTGGAATTAGTGAGTTTTTAAGAGCATGTTTGAAAATAACAGTTAATTCCGGTAGACCCTTCGCACGTGCCGTACGAATGTAATCTTGTTGCATAACCTCTAGTAGAGAGGATCTTGTAAGTCTTGATACAAAGGCCAGTGAGAAACCACTTAATGTGATAACTGGACCAATATAGTGCTTCCAACTATCTAAACCGTAAGCTGGTAAGACATCCATTCTTGCACTGAAAACATAAACAATGAGTGTACCAAGTACAAATCCCGGAACCGCAACCCCCAGTGTTGCAAATATCGTTACGAGATAATCCTCCCATTTATTCTGTTTCAGCGCTGAGACAATGCCGACTGGCACCCCGACAGCAATGACAACCAATGCTGCTAGTCCACCGAGTCTCGCAGAAACTGGGAACCCTTGCTCAATTAGTTGGTTTACTGTAATACCTGGTCTTGAGAACGAAGGACCAAGTTCAAATGTTGCTACACCTTTTAAGTAATCAAAATACTGCTTGTACAGCGGATCGTTAAGATGGTACTTTTCATTCAATGCTTCCAATACCTGTGGTGGTAAAGCCTTCTCATTCAAATCGAACGGACCGCCCGGAATTGAATGCATTAAGAAGAATGTAATAGTAACAACGAACCACAGTGTAATCAGCATAGACACTACCCGACGCAGAGTATATCTTGCCAAATTACTACACCCCTTTCAGTTTTTTTATGCTGCCCTTATAATAGAAAGAAAAAATCTTGATGCGGAATCATTTCGAATAAAATATTAGAAATGCAATTTTTAAAACGATGACTTGTTATATTTTCGAAATTCAAATCGATTTCAAACCCGTAATAAAGAATCGCTTTTCCAATCGTTAAATATTAATGATAGTTTAACATTCAAGATTTTAAGTCTTTTTTCAAGGGCGATGCGTTTTACATATACTTAATATACCGTGAATTTGGCTATTTTTCAACGGTTACGCCGTTGTACAACTTTTAAAAGATTGTAACATTCTCCGTAATAGTTGCTACCACCCCGTTCAACGTCATGTTACGGTTTTTTCACATTTCCATATGTAGTAAATTCGTGCGTTTCAGCAAATACCAATGCCTTGGCGCATCACAGGCTCTAGAGACTCAAATTCATTGATATTAGGGAATTTTCAGATTTTAACGTCCCGCTTGTTTGGGAAATCGTTTTTCTGCAAGTTTCGACTCTGTTTCATTCATTTTTCAATTTTCAGTCATTTCTTTGTAATAGTTAAAGTGTTTTCGAACAACCATTATCAATATTATATTTTTATCGTCTGAATTTTCTGTCATTTCATTCATCAACATATCTTATAAAACAGACAAAAGCCTTCTTAAAACTTACTTAAGAAGGCTTTTAATATAAAATATATTGTTTTTTCTTATATCATTTATAAATGTATTTAAACTTTAAAGTTCGACACGCATCGTAAAACACATGGGATTTAGTCGGATTTTTATCCTAAGCAAACTTTTATTTATAAACATTATTTATGATGTTTTTAAATTGATGCAACTTACTCAGCAGCACTTGAACCAATAATACTGACAAACTCTTCTTCAGTCATCGTATCCACACCAAGCTCATTGGCCTTCTTTAGTTTAGAACCAGCACTTTCACCATAAATTACACAATCCGTCTTTTTGCTGACGCTGCCTGAGACTTTTCCACCTTTTTGTTCAATCAGCTTCTTGGCTTCACTTCGTTTATAGGTTTGAAGGGAGCCCGTTAGAACAAAGGTCTTACCCGAGAAGAAAGAATCTGTTTCCACAGCCACTTCTTCTATGGATGTCATATTGACACCCGCTTCACTCAGCTTAGCGATTCTACTCTTATTGGCTTCATCTTCAAAAAAGTCTCTTAAAGACTCTGCCATTTTATCGCCTATTTCTTCAACCGATGTGAGCTCTAAATGATCCGCTTTCATAATTGCATCAAGAGACTTAAAATGTCTTGCTAGAGTAGACGCTGCTCTTTGACCAACAAGCGAAATTCCAAAACCGGAAATAAGCTTGGACAAATCATTGTCCTTTGACTTTTCAATTGAGTTAAGCAGATTGTCAACTGACTTCTCACCCATTCTTTCAAGCATAAGAAGCGCATCGCGTTTGTCCTTTAAATAGTAGAGATCGGCATAGTCTAGAATTAGTTGATTGCGTAATAGTTGTTCAACCTGGCGTTCTCCCATGCCATCAATATCCATTGCAGTTCTTGAAACAAAATGTATAATACCCCTGCGAAGTTTAGCTGGACATTTATCATTAATACATCTGAGAGCCACCTCGTCCTCGCGTCTCACTGTTTGAGTACCACATTCTGGACAGTGATCGGGTAGACGATAGGCCTTTTCATCCCCGTTTCTTTTCTCAACGACCACACGGACAACAGCAGGAATAACATCCCCTGCCTTCTGTATAACCACATGATCACCGATTCTTATATCTTTTCATCAATATAATCCTGGTTATGTAAAGTTGCATATGATACCGTTGACCCTGCTACAACAACGGGCTCTAGTTCTGCTTTTGGCGTCAAGACGCCCGTACGGCCAACCTGTACAATAATATCTTTAATCACTGTTTCTTTTTCTTCAGCTGGAAACTTATAAGCAATGGCCCAACGCGGGCTCTTGGCTCTAACACCTAATGCTTGTCTTTGCCTTAGATTATCAACCTTTACAACCATACCATCAATTTCATAATCAAGGTCGTGACGCTTAATAATCATACCATCACAGTAATCTGCTGCCTCTTTCATGCTTGAAAATGTTTCATAGTTTGAAACTGTAAACCCTAGGGTCTTTAAGTACTCAAAGTTCTCAGCATGACTGTCACTTGGCACATCACCAGATAAAACATCAAAAACAAATATATCGAGGGGTCTTGAGGCTGTTATTTTTGAGTCCAGCTGACGTAATGATCCAGCTGCTGCATTTCTAGGATTGGCAAAGGCTTGAAGCCCCTGTTCTTCTTGTCGCTTATTGAGCGCTTCAAAGTTCTTCTTTGGAAAATAGACCTCACCACGCACCGTTAGGCTTACTGGCTCTTTTAGCTTAAGTGGAATAGACCGCACCGTTTTCAGATTCTCTGTGATGTTTTCTCCTATTTCCCCATCACCTCGAGTGGCCCCTTCAACAAAAATACCATTTTCGTATTTTAAAGCCACACTTAAACCATCTATTTTATATTCAACAGTGTAATCAATAGGCTCTGAAATTTCTTTAGAAACCCTTTCATGAAAGCTTAAAAGATCATCGCTGTTATATGCATTGCTCAGACTGAGGAGTTTAACATCATGTCTGACTTGTTCAAAAGCCAATAGAGCTTTACCGCCAACGCGCTGGGTCGGTGAATCTTGACGCTTAAACTGGGGGTACTCCGCTTCGAAGGCTATGAGTTTGTTCATTAGCTTGTCATACTCAGCATCTGATATTTTGGGCGCATCCAAGTTATAGTACTGGTCGCTATGGTAATCAAGCGTCTCACACAGTCTATCAATAATACGCTCGGGATTTGATGCAGATGCAGGATCAACGCTCAATAGGTCTGTATAATCCATTGGCGATACCTTTGTCATGTTCATTCTCCTATCTAATCAACTTGCAAAGTTTCATAGTCAACATTTCAACTTTTGCAGGTGTCTATCTATTAACTTATTATCTCAAGGGGAGCCATGCCCACTTGTAATTTCTTAATGCCCTTTTTATCAAAGGCAATTGTTACAACAGCTTTGTCTCCTGAACCGGTTTTTGTAATAACTGTACCTTCTCCAAATGACTTATGAAGAACCTTGGTTCCTGGTTTTAAGCTACCATCTTCAACGGCTTTGGTTTCCCTTGCCTTTGGCAGATGGAATCCCTTGACCATTTTCTCTTTGAACTTTATTTCTGAAGTCTTTTCGTTTGGCCACTTCTGCAGTCCCACTGTCAATGAGCCCAGCTGGTATTTCTTCAATAAACCTTGAAATAAGGTTGACGTTTGTTCGACCATACTGGTTTCTTAAGTATGCATGACTCACATAGAGCTGGTCTTCAGCCCTGGTTATACCTACATAGGCAAGACGGCGTTCCTCTTCCATGCTGTCATCATCTTCTAGAGATCGCCCTGTTGGGAAAATGCCCTCTTCCATACCCACAAGAAATACAACTGGGAACTCCAGACCTTTCGCGGAGTGAAGGGTCATTAATAGAACGCCTTCTTCTTCCTCTTCAAGACCATCGATGTCAGACATTAAGCTCACTTCAGCAAGAAAATCTTCTAGTTTTGCCGATTCACTGCGTTTGCTGAACTCCATGGTTACATTAATAAGCTCATTCAAGTTCTCTAAGCGGCTCTTCGACTCAATGGTCTGGTCAAGGACCAGTTCAGCTTCATAACCACTATCCTTTAAGATCCCCTGAAGAATATCACTTACGGACATGTCTTCTTTTCCATTTATATACGGCTGCAAGCCATTCATAAAATCAGTCAGTCCAGTCAAGGCACGCTTAGGTACCTGTCCACTCTCCATCATTTCTTCAATTGCATCAAACATAGAAATGCCACTTTCCACGGCATATCCTGCTATTTTTTCAAGGGATTTGGCTCCAATCCCCCGCTTTGGAACATTTATAACGCGCATTAGACTAATGTCATCCTTGGGATTGAGTATAAGTCTTAAATAGCACATGGCATCCTTGATTTCCTTACGGTCATAGAACTTATGACCCCCTACAATTTTATAAGGAATGCCCTCACGCATTAAACATTCTTCAAACACACGGGACTGTGCGTTTCGTTCTATATAATATGGCAAACTCAGAATAGTCTCTGGCTTCACGGGATTTTAGACTTCTAATTTGGTCGGCAACATAACGCCCTTCGTCGTACTCATTTTGTCCCATGTAGTATTTAATAGGGTTTCCATCTTCCTGGGCTGTCCATAAATCTTTTGGTTTTCTTCCACTGTTGTTTTGAATCACAGCATTGGCCGCATCTAGTATAACCTTTGTCGATCTATAATTTTGTTCCAGTTTAATAACTTTGGCGTTCTTATAGTCTTTCTCAAAATCTCGAATATTTCGAATATCTGCACCACGCCAGCCATAAATACTCTGGTCAATATCGCCAACAACACATAGGTTGCCATGACCAGAAGCAATCATATTGACAAGTTTATACTGGGCCTTATTGGTATCCTGATACTCATCCACAAGAACATACTTAAACTTACTCTGATAATACTCAAGAACCTCATCATTTTCCGAGAGCAGTTCAATGGCCTTTAAAATCAAATCATCAAAATCCATGGCATTGTTCTGCTTGAGTTTTTCTTGGTAGAGTCTGTATATTTTACAAACGTGTTTTAGCTGATAATCACCAAAGTTAAGTTCCTCGTACTTTTCAGGTGTCAGCAAATCGTTTTCGCTTCGGATATTTTAGCGCTCACAAATTTAGGTGTAACCGTCTTGGCATCAATGTCCAATTGTTTTAAACATTCCTTTATAAGCGTTCGCTGGTCTGTTGTGTCATATATAACAAAATCACGCTGATAGCCTATTAAATCAATATCCCGGCGTAAAATTCTCACACAAGTGGCATGAAATGTGCCGACCCACATCGTTGAAGCTCCAGATCCGATCAAACTCTCAATACGGTCTTTCATTTCACCGGCTGCCTTGTTGGTAAATGTAATGGCAAGCACCTGACTCGGATACACGCCTAGCTCATCTATCATGTAAGCTATACGATTGGTCAGCACGCGTGTCTTGCCTGACCCAGCCCCTGCTAAAACCAGCAATGGGCCATCTGTTGTTATGACAGCCTCTCGCTGTCTTTCGTTAAGCATCCCTAAATCCATTTATTACAACCTCACTTTACGAACGTACATTCGGGGTATAGTTAGCTTTATTGTACCATAATCCACTATAATATCCTATCATGAATCTTGTATAATATCATATAAAAGGCCTTGAAACAAAGATAAAAAAATATAAATTTATTCCCCCTATTTCACACAATGTACACTTTTTCTTATTATAATAGAATTTGGAAATATAGACCACGAAAGGAAGACTATGAAGAACACGACCTACTATGAAAAATACCCATCGACCATTTGGAAAGCATTCCTCTTGGTTATTATTATTACTCTTATCAAAACAGCTATTGAAGTATGCATCGCTATGCTTGGCGGGGTGTATATCGCAATTTACGCAGCGGCAACAGGGGCTACCTTTGAAACAATATACAGTCAATCAGTCAATATAATTACCTTGACGGCTGTCTCGATATCTGGAATTGCCTTAATTTCCTACCTGTTATTTTTCACAAAGAAGAGAAGGCATTTTAAAATCAATTTTAAGGAGAGTCTATCTATTCGCCCCAGCTACGAATTCTCAGTTATGGCCATTTTAGGTGTTTTTGCCATTAACCATGGCCGGCGGACTTGTCACACAATTTGTGCTTTCATTTTTCGAATCAGAAACGCCATCCCACATTGAAGCTATTATGAATGTGGAACGCCTTCTATCAGTGGAGTCACTCTTTACTTTTTTGGGTGTTGTTATAGTCGCGCCCTTTTTCGAAGAATTTCTCTTTAGAAAAATACTGCTTGATGGCCTCTTTAGCAAGTACAAACCCATTACAGCAATGGCCATCACCTCTTTATTTTTTGCCATCTTCCATATGAATCTGGCTCAAGGGGCCTATACCTTTTTCCTCGGATTTTATCTGGCTTTCTTGTACTATGTAAGTGGAAGCTACTGGCTTGTTGTGGTTGTTCATGCCATTAACAATCTCTATGCCCTTCTTATACGCCAACTACCAGAAGACATTATTGGCCTTGTTGCAATCATGCTCTTTGTCGCAGGATCTATATGTATGTATCTGCTTGTAAAACAAAATAAAGAAGGCGTTGTTTGGATGGCGCTTCCAAAAGAAATTGAGCCTGACCAACTTGAACTCAATCAAGCATGTGTCAGTAATGTCCCACTAGATAAAGCACATATGAATATGGACTCAGAGGCTGATTCACAAGTGAACTCCCAGCCCTCTAAGGAAGCTGATCTTCCAGCAGAGTCACAATATGAGAAGTTATAAATTATAATATTGATTGAAACATATAAAAATGCCCCTTGGGATGCTATATATTCCCAAGGGGCTTTTATTTTCTGTAATTATACATGTGTCTGATCTAAATTACCAGATTAACAAGAAGGCCTTGAATTTGACCAATCTTTTCAAGAAGTCTAATCTGCTTTTTTTCCTGACCCAGTATGAGATTTGTCAGCTCTACAAGCTGTTTATCAATTTCCTTAACTGTTCGCATCACCCTGGTTCGACCTGATCGGCTAAATCCGCGTCGCTCTTCAATCTTATAGCCTTCCTGTACGGCTTCTTCTACAAACCCCTTGATCATTTCACGGTACTGCACCAGGGTCTCAACTGTTCTATTTTCAATAAGCTGCTTGCCCTTGCTTTCAATTTCCTTGAGCAGTTCATCTAATAATTCCTTAGACCGACCCCTGTCATCTTCTAAATTGCTAAGTATTTCAGTAAAGGTGATTCGTGGGGTCTCCACTTTTTTTGTCACACTGGATTTTTGTGTCGACCCAGTTCTTTGGACTTTTTTAACCTTCATTTCAAGTCTTCCTCCTCAAGTTTGCCAATGACATCAATGATCCCACTTACCACGGCAAAGAGCTGGGGGGGAATATTCTTTCTTAAATCATTGCCCACTTGGTCTTTCAAGGTTTTAATATCAGATTCCACAGGAATATCCTGCTTTTTAGCCTCTTCCTTAATGACTCTACTGAAACTTTCCAGTTCATTCACATCAGACTTTGCATAGGATTCAATTTGATCATCATAAATATCGACACCTTTTTTTCTCATATGGAAAATCAAATCCTTTCTTTGGAGCGCTTTCCCTTGGGGCCACAGTCTTCTTTTGTGGTGGATTTTGAATGTCTCCAGGCTTGACAATATCCCTTGGGGCTTTATTATCTAAGCTTGAAAACCGAACAGGCCCAAGCTTATAGCCTATATCTACAAACTCCTTTTGCAGAGCTGTCACAAGAGGCTTCATCACCTGTTCAAAACTCTCCTTGTCATTACGAACATTAATGCTTAAGAGTCTATCTTTTGACTGAAGATGTATACCCGTTTCACCATAAGTGCTCAGTTCTACAGAAAAATATAAGGAACTGTTCTCCCAGTCAAGGGCATCGCCATTCTTTCTGGCATTCACGTATAGCTTCATATCCTTAATCTCCCCATCTGCTTCTACAGGCACATGAAAAAACAAGGTCTGTGTTTCTTTTTGCGTTTCCAGCTTATTCATTAACTGTTGGCCTGTCAAATTATTGAGAGACCGTTCGGCAGCTGCCACAGTTCTTTTTTGATCAGGCTCATTATTTTCCATAAGTTTTAATAAAACAGCCTTTAAATTATCCTTGATTTTATAGTCATCATCCTTTGGAGTCCCTTGCCTTGGCTTAAAGTTTTTCAGCCACTTCCGGTTCATGATTCAGCCCCATGTTTCTGAAAAGTTCTAAACCCCTCTAGGCGAAGTGTCCTGCCAATTTATTGCTGGCATGATATTCTGTTTCATATCCAAAACATTCATGCCTTCTTTATAGGCCATGAGTTGGATGTTCTTTTCTGATGGTGTGAAAGTCATTTGGCTGAGCTTGTTCTGAACAGTCTTTGTGATTTCAAGGGCACCATTGACATCCCCCTTATTCAAGAGTTTTCTTGCTTCTTGGAGGGTTGAACTCATATTTAGGAGGTCGCGTTCCATTTTCATACTCGTAAATAGAGACACATCGCTCTTCATTAAAACATTGTCTAATTTTTCAATCGCCTTGCTTAAAACCTCTGATACATCGACCTTTTCACTTGCCGTTTGAGGTATCTCAATATTTTTTAAAGACTGAACAATGTCTTTTTGCATGTCTTTAAATGTCTGCTTGGCCTCTATGGCCTGAGCTGTGACCTTCTCTACTAGAAACTGCTTGAACCGCATATCGCTCAGGGCTGAAACCATTTCCCCATCGGCATTTTCCATAAAGGCATCCATGACCTCATCAAAGGACGCTTCCAGTCTTTGTAGCATTTCATTTTCAAATGTGTCTTCATCATCGTTTTCTTCTGTGGATAAAATCTCATTTGCATCAAAGTCATCAACAATTTCTTCTAAATTGTGTGAATTTATCGTCTTGTCAGAAAAAACCGACTCTAGGGCGTCATCTAAACCTAGACCTGATGCATTTTGCAGGGCACTTTTTAAAAGATCTGCAAAATCCGACTGGTCCCCACTAAGATTACTAAGGGCCGCTTGTACAGCACTTAAAAAATCTTCTAAGTTAGCACACACACATGCGCCACCTTGACTCGAATTTTCAATAAACACCACAGATCCCTTGAGCTCAATTTTCACATGAACCAAATTTTCAACTGCATTCACAAGGACCTTGTTAAGGGCATGCCCGATTCAATGGCCCTTTGAATATTCTTCTTGATTGCACTCGGTATATTGGGGTCTTTTTTTATCTTTTCAAGAATGTCTTTTGCTTCCCCTTCTGTGATTTCTTTTGTTCCAGCGAGGGTCTCAATCATATCTGCTTCATTCATCTGTGTGTTCATGGTTTCCTGAATGGCTGATAGGTTCTTATCTGTCATTTCAACGCCTTTGTCGGCCGCCCAGTGTATGGTTTCAAGTTTTGATTCCATGCTTCCAGATCCATCTTTCACAAAGCGTTCAATCGATGCCGCTTCAGAATCTGACACAGGATGATCAAGTTTTCTAAGTAGGTTGCCCACCCTATCCATACCTGGTGTCTTAGCGTTTTTAAACACAGCAAAAGGATCGTCTCCAGATTGAGATGATTCCGCCTTTACCGACTTCGCCGTGTCTTGGTTCTTAAATATATTGGATTGAAAAAGCTGATCAATAATTTTCAATTTACTCACTCCATTTGCTGAGTTCTATTCAGGCTTTTTGCCTTGCCTCTCACTTGACGCTGGGACCAAGCCCTACAAGCACAAACAAGGCCACTGGTTTACCTAATATAAGTATCGGCAAAAAACAGTGCCTCATCCAGTTTTATTCTAAGATATTTAAGACTCTTCTTTACTGTAAAAAAGCAAGCCCTTTAAACTGATTTCCCAGCGGCTTGCTTTCTTAAACACATGATGCCCATAAGGTCTTATCTATCTGGCCTGGGCTTTTCCAACCATATAGCCCCCGCCACCAATGAGTGCCAAACCCATGATTATGAGTATAGACAGAGGCATAACAATATCATTAAATCCCAGATTTCTTATCATAATGCTTTCAAGGGCTTCAAAGGCCCAGCGGTGAGGTGTTATAAAACTGAGTCCCAGAAGGATTTTTGATGTGACTATCTCAAGTGGCCACATGCACCCTCCAAGCATAGCGAAGGATGTCAGTAAAATAGGTGTCACAGCAGAAAGTTGTGAATGATTTTTCAATATGCTGGCTAGGAACAGGCCTAAGCCTGTTAAGGAAAATATATAGGCAAAGCCTGTGATCAGGACTAGGACCAGGTGATCACCAATCTCAATGCCGAAGAGAACCTGTCCACCAATGAATATTATGGCCATTTGAATGAATCCAACCAGAAGCGTTGTGAATGTGTTGCCTAAAAGAATTTTTCCTATTGAAACCGGCGTCTGCAACAAACGGTCCCATGTATGATAGGCTTTGTCGTTGAGTATTTCACCAATGCCAAAGACTATGGAGTAAGCTGAAAAGAGCAGGGCGAATCCAATGAAATTGTGAAGGATCTGGTCTTGTCTTGACCACCCGCCCGACAGACTTTTTTCAGAAATTGTGTAAGGATTTTGTCGTTTATATCTTTTCTCTATCTTTTCATATAAGGCCTGAGAAAGTTTTTCTTTCGTCTATATTTTCTTTGATAGAGCCTATTTGACTGGCCGTTTTTTGAGAAAAGATCAAATTGGCATGAAGGTTTGTGAGTATGCCTCTCACTGTATTTTTTAGGCCCATGGTATCAACATCATTTTTACTGCTGATAAATGCAAGAGCCAGGTCGTTCCTGCTTAGGGATCTTTCAAAGTCTTTGGGAAGAATAATATGGGCAAGCCCCTCTCCATCCGCTATAGCTTGTCGTCCCTCTTTTTCACCAATTACATTGACCTTGTATTCTTTTTCCTGGCTGAGCTCACGTATGAACTGCTTTGAAACTTCAGATTGATCCATATCTGTAATATGAACGACCCTCTCATAGGTGCCTCCACCAGCGGAGAATGCATAAACCATTCCAAGGGCAAGCACAGCCATGACCAGCATGATTTTATAGTCTTCTTTAAGCCCCAGTAACCTGAGCTTGATCACTGCCAACATGTTTTGTCTCCCCTTTCTTTCGCATCAAGGCAATTCCTACACCTGCAAATACAAGACCGTTCAGTGTCAATATAACAAGCAGGTGGCTTATATTTCGAATGTTAGAACCTGTCATAATAGCCAGGAAGCTTTGAGGGCCACGCCATTTAAAGGCACCTGACTAAGACTTTGAATCTCACTTGGTAAAACCTCGATAGGAATATATGCGCCTCCAAGAAGGCCCATTATTTGAAAAATAACCGATTCAAAATAAACTGGCAATACGGGTTTTATCAGATATGAAAGTAATAACTGCAAGTAAGGTTCCAAGACCTGATACAGCAAAAGCTGTGAACAAACTGACGATAATCAGAGAGGACACATTGCCCCACGTAACCCCAGCACAACCTTGAATAGGTAATTAGAATAGATAACTGAACCAAGGAAAGAACAAATATGACAAGAAATTTTCCACTCAGTATTCGCCACCTTGTTATACCAGCTGATAACATTCTTTGATATGTGAAGTCCCTTTTTTCTTCAAGAAGCATATAACTGCCTCGTCCTGCGCTAAAGAGTAAAAAGAGGGTCAGCATACTGACTGAGTAATAACTCTTGCTGCTGATTCCTTGTCCACCTGTGGCTGTCTCGTCATAAAAGGTTAAGTTTAAGTCTTGACTGTATGACTGATTCACAAGTTTATTTATATGCCCTCTGTCATTCATTTCACTTGTGTTTATGTCTGCCGAAAGAAAAGTTTCCACAGCTATATTTTGCGAATATTCGAGCCGACATTCTTTGCATAAAGCCCTCCACGATGGAAGCCGCTATGCTGGAGGTCACACTTCTTTCTGGGTTTTTAATAATTTCAATATCTATTTTGCTTTGATAGGTTGTAAGCATATTTGCATAAGACGCTCTAAGAAAATTCTCAGGTAATAGAATCACTGCAGAAAGCTCATCATTTTCAAGTTTTCTCAAGGCCTCTTCTTCAGTCATAATTTCATGATGCATCATGTCTTTAATATCTTCATGTCCTAGAAAATCTTCAAAGAATATTTTCTCCATATCCAGATCTTCTGCATTTGCCATGATGTCTTTTTTCACATCTGCAGGCAAGAAGTCTCCCAGTAGATTATTCCCGAGAGCCTCGTCTATGGCTTGACTTGCAGGCTGGCTTTCATACCCCTTTACAATTGCCACTTTAAATTCTGGAACACTTGGGTCATCACCAAACACACCCGCTAAGGCAAAGCTGAGAATAGAGGTTAAAATAATAGGCATGACCAGTATAAATGCAAGATTCTTCTTATCGCTTAATAGTACTTTTAGATCTCTAAGAAGAATATGTCTAATTTTCATAATGTCCGCCTTTCTAGTCCCTTAAGGCTTTTCCTGTCAAATGGAGAAATACAGTCTCAAGATTGGGTTTAACCACATCAACTGACTCCACAGACACCCCGGCTTTCATAGCAATGTTTAGGGCATCTTGTATAAGGGTTTTCCCGTTGTTGGTATAGAGCGTAATCGCCTCACCACTTTGCTGGACCTTGTCAACGCCTTTTATATTGCCCAAGGCCTCCACGAGGGCTTCAGTGGATTTTTCAAACTCAAAAATAACCTTTCTTTGCCCTTCAACGATGTCAACAAGCTCGTCTTGCGCCCCTGATGCAATGACATGCCCCATGTCCATAATATGAATATTACGGCAGAGGTATTCCACTTCCTCCATGTAATGACTCGTGTAAATAATGGTCATGCCTGTTTTATTGAGCTTTAGAACCGTATCCAGTATATGATTTCTTGATTGGGGATCAATACCCACCGTTGGCTCATCCATAATAAGGAGCTCTGGTTCATGAAGAAGGGCTGCTCCAATGTTCAACCGTCTTTTCATGCCGCCAGAGTAATTTTCCACCCTATCTTTCAAACGTTCATCTATGCCAATAATTTGTGAAACATCATCAATTCGTTTTTTCAGTTTATCACCTGATAAGCCATAAGCCTGTCCCCAAAATTTCAAATTGTCATAACCAGACAGGGTGGGGTAAAGGGCAATTTCCTGTGGCACTATCCCCAGTTCTTTTTGAATGGCCTTGGGATTTTTTACAATGTCTTCTCCCTTGTAGAGAATTTCTCCTGATTCTGGTTTTAGGAGTGTTGAAATCATGGAGATAGTCGTGGATTTGCCCGCCCCATTGGGACCAAGCAGACCAATTATTTCTCCTTCATTCACCGAGAAACTTATATTATCCACTGCCTTTAACCTTCCGTATGATTTAGATAATCCTTTAACCTGTAAAAGTGCCATATCCTCACGTCCTTTATATTGTGTGTCTTCAGCCCAGAGCTCTGGCCTCACTTATATACTCTTCTTGTCTACTCTATTAAATTCTCGTAAGTTGATGGCAGTCCCTGCTCAAGTTCCTGAATTGATAAAGAATTTTCTTCTGTTAGTTCTGGAAAGTCAATGGACTGATTCTTTTCAATTTCATAATTCGTGGTTTCCAGGGTCATATTGAAAGCATTTGGAGCTCCCGGCATATCAATATCCATTTTGATGGATATGTTCACAGTCGTCTGAACAATGTAGCCGTCCACATCTATGAAGTCTACCACTTTAAATGTTTGAACTTGCCACTTTTCCATAGCGTCATCCAGGCCCGAAAGAAAATCTTCTGCCTTTAGAACTTTGCCATTATCAAAGGACATCTCACCAAACTCAGCCTGCATGTTTTCATCTTTTACAATAATTTCTGTCGTCTTTTTCACAAAATCCTTTAATTTCTCTTTATCGGGTTCTATAGTGAATTTTACGACACGCACATCTCCTTCAGGGTTTCCATAATGCTATCTTCACCCTTTATGACTTCGTCAGCCTCAAGGTTTGCTTCCATACATTTTCAAGCGCCTGTACCGTTTCGTCTGTCAACTGCAAACTTGCTATTTTTCCTAGATTATCAGTTGTCTTCTGAGAGTTTATCAATGTCTTGACTTGTCAAATTTAAGAATTTCCCAAGCATAGGGATATATAGGGCCATCTCGTCTCCTAATTGATAGTAATCAAAGTTCATGCCCAGACCACCCAAACTTAGAAGATTGATGGATTCCACTTTGGCTTGATCTCCAGTATAGTCAAAACTGCTTGTCCCCTCATATTCAATATTTTCAAAGGATTTCAGCTGACGGGCTTCCTGCTCATCCAGGCCATCCACCTCAAAGTTCATTTGGAGTTCAAGATCAGTGTGGGTTTTCCCACGTTGAATGTTTTCTGTTTTTTCCAGTGCAGACTTATAGTCTTCCAAGGTGTTTTCTGTACACGCTGTTGTCAAAAGGGCTGTTAATATGACGACCACCGTTAGTAGGGCAATTGTCTTTGATGCCATTTCCCTTATGGTTGAATATATGCTTTCAAATTTCATATGTCTTACCTCCTTCATCATTTATATATCCATTATACGAGTTATTGTCCTCTTATTCTGCACACTTCTGGCATCTTACCCTTATTTATACGTGACTTTTTGCACTATTTATGTAAGATGAGAACCAGCCCTTATCCTCATAAGATTTTGAAGCCACTTGAACACCCCATATGGATGCAAAAAAGTCCGTGAATAAAGAACACACAAGCACTTGTAAAATGTCTTTCTAACAAGTTGCTTCGTCGTCTTTCACGGACTTTAATAGTACTGCTTATATACTTTGTCTTATGCCTTTGGTACAAACGTGAAATTCCGTCCAATAGGCTGGCGTTTATAGATATGTCTATTTTATATTAGGCCGATTCCTTAACCAACTTGGCCTCTGCATGCTCTGGTACCTTGTTGAGCTTTGAAGAGACTAAAAGTACGGACACAATAATTGTTGCTCCACCTAAAAGTTGTAGAGGGCCTAGGGTTTCTCCTAGATAGAAATACCCTACAATTATTGTTACAACTGGAATCAGGTTTAAATAGTATGAAGACTCGCCTATTCCCAACACATCGAGGGCATACAGGTAGACATAAAAGCCAATGGCTGATGCAAACACACCTAGTATAGCCACATGCACCCATATTTCATTTGTCACATCCGCCCAAACCGTATTTTCAATTAGTGCAAATGGAATAAAACACGCCAGTCCGATAATAGACTGCCAAAACAAAAGTTGAAGGGCATTGTACTTGCCAAACAGAGGTTTTGAGGACACTGAATATGCCACCCATGCCACAACGGCGCCCCCCATCATTAGGTAGCCCTTTAAATATCCTGAACCAAGAAGAGCCTGTAGATCAAGACCAACAACCATACAAACGCCTACCACTGACAAAAGGAGACTGGCCACAGCCACCTTGGTGATTGGCTTTTTATAAAATATGTTTTCAATAATAACCGAAAACACAGGAATGCTTGCAATGATAAGTGATGCTGCAGATGCTGAGGTGTATTTCACACCATTGTTTTCAAAATAGAAATAAATTGTTATACCGAAAGCTCCAGCAACAAAAACATTCAAATAGTCTTCTTTTGCCACTGAAAAATCTTCCTTTTTAAATTTCATAATGCCATATAGAAGTATACTCGCTATGATGAACCGAAGTGCTCCTAGTGTCATTGCTGGGATCACTTCAACTGCAACACGTATGTTGACAAAGGATATACCCCAGAGAATTACGGCCGTCATAATGGCTGCTATACCTAACATTTTTTTCTGCTTCATAACCATCACCCTCTCTTGTAGAATTACATTACTGTCATTCTACTGCCAGAGAGACAAAAAAGCAATATGTTTCTAAGCTCTTTGGAATTAATTACCGATCAACCAAGCCCTGTTTAACAGCCAATATAGCCAACTGCGTCCGGTCTCGAAGACCTAACTTATCAAGTATTTTGGTCAAATTGTTCTTTATTGTTCCTTCGCTCAAGAAGAGTTTTTCAGCGATTTCTGCATTATTGAGCCCTTGACCAACAAGTTCTGCAATGTCCTTTTCACGGTGGGTTAACACTTTAAAGCATTCTTGATTTGGGGTTCTTGATCCCCTCTTCTCCCTTAGCTAGTTTTGAAAACTGGTCAAGGACCTTTATTGCAACATCAGGCTGAATCAGAGCGCCCCCGGACTGTACAGTTTTTATGGCCTCACCTATTTTGTCTGGCGGTGTGTCCTTAAGCAAATAGCCTGAAGCTCCACTTTTAATGGCTTCAAATATAAATTTGTCATCATCAAAAGTGGTTAAGACAATTACCTTGACCGATGGATACTCTGCTTTAATGATTTTTGTGCTCTCCACCCCATTCATAATGGGCATTTGTATGTCCATCAGAACAACATCTGGCAAATAGGCTCTGCAAAGACCAATGGCCTCCTTGCCATTTTCACCTGTGCCGACAACCTCTATGTCTGGGTCTGATGAAAGGATCATTTTCAGTCCCTCACTTAGTATTTTTTGATCATCAATTATTGCCACTTTAATCACGGTTTTCAGCCCCCTTTGGCTTTATTGGCAAAGAGCCCTTCACTATAAGGCCTGACTCTATTTCAAATTCAACAGCTCCATCAAGAGACTCAAAACGCTGTGTCATTTTGCCTATTCCATACCCCGGATCGGGTATTTTTTCGATTGTGCCATTGTCCCTAATGACCAGGTCAAAAAAGTTTTCCTTGTCATGTGACACTTTTAATTGAATCCACATTTCACTGGCCTTGCCATGCCTGAGGGCATTTGTCATGGCTTCTTGTATAGCCCGATACACACATTCCTTTTGACTGGAATCGTTCAGGAGCTTGTGGTCGATTTCCCAGGAAATCTTTAGTCCTGTCTTATTGGAAAATTCCCGAATAAGTGTCTCAATGTCGTGACCAGTAGAGCCCCCATCCATAGTTTTAACAGCCTGACGAACTTTTACCAGATTGTCTCTAGCCGTTTCCTTAGCCCTTTCCAACTGTTCCCTTGCTTGGTTGGGACTCTTTTCAAAGAGGTGGCTGGTCATTTCAAGTTGCATGATGAGAGCTGTTAAATTATGACCCACACCATCATGTATTCGGCTGGCTATATCTGCCCGTGTCATGACTTCGGTTAGTTTTTGAACTTCTTTTGAATACGCCTCTAGTTTATTGTTGGCCTTGATAAGTTTATCCTGTTCTTCGCGAAGGCCTAGCATTAAAGCAATAACCACCAAACTCATTATATTGAGCAACATAAAAAATGTGGCTTCTGCATAAGTGGAAATAGCTGGTCTGTACTGAATTAAGTTCACATACTTATACATGCCCGCACATATAACAACCATGCCCACCCAAAGGTCAGAACGCTTTCGAACGGCCACTGCCATTTCAATAATGAGCAAGACATAAAGCACATGTATAAAATAGTTAATGATATATCTTGAATTGTGCTCCAGCAGCATGACCAGAAAGACACTCGCCAGATATGACCCCCGCGTTAAGGCCACTTTGTCTGTCTGCATACGAAGAACAATCAGTCCAACAAACCCCAAAAATCCAAATATAAAATAATAGGTTCTTGGAAAATGTATAGAATCATACCGAAGGGCAAATATGAATAGCATAAGGGTCATTAGAATTTCTAGGGGCCTGTACTTTTTATCTATGGCATTTATAGAGGGCATCAGCCTACTCCTTCCAAAGTTTCTTAAGTTTCATTAAACACTTGTCTATAAAACACTCTTCTATTATAACAGTGCATTTCCTCCATAGCCATTGCGATTGCATTTCTATCCTTTTCAAATGGCCAAGCGCCCATAGAAAAACCCGGTTCATGTCTTAAAACGCATGACCGGGTTGAAGTATTTCTTTTTTATATGCGCCTATATTACGCCTGGTATCCATGTAAAAGTGGTGAAATGCGCTTGTATATAAGCAGGGTTAAAATGCTTACAACAATGCCTTTCAAAATGTTAAAAGGAATCACCGCATATAGGATGTATGAGTTTAAATCTACAATTAGAGAGTTGGCCGCTTGTGCTATTGTAATGATTTGATCGATTGGCATGAAATTGGCATAAAACGGTATTAAGATGTAGTAGTTGGCAAAGGCTCCCACAAGCCCCATCACCAAAGTGCCCACACCTAGTCCCAACAAGGCTGATTTCATAGTCTTATTGCGTGCATAAATTAAACCCGCTGGTCCAACAAGTGCCGCCCCAACAATAAAGTTTGCAAGTTCACCAACACCACCTGTTGAAGTTCGCATAAGATGCAGAATGTTCTTGAGCAGTTCAATAGCTATGCCTGCTAAAGGACCAAATGCAAACGTTCCAACCAGTGCTCCGATATCACTCATATCAATCTTTAAAAAGGGTGGAAAGAGTGGGAGTGGAAACTCAATAAACATGATGACAAATGAAATCACACTGAGTAGTGCAATTTTCACCATTAAATTAACTGACGACTGACGATTCATTAAAAAGGCCTCCTAAGTGTGTGTTTTGCATTGATAGCCAGCTGCTTCAAATAAATCTATTTGGCTCTGATGATGCCATGACGTTTCAATATGCAATCGGCTAAGTATAATAAATAAATGCGTTTGTTTCACTCAGGGCTTTTATGTTTTAGGCGCTTACAAAATTACCAATATAGGCTCTCGTTATAAGATATATAGAATTTTTGATTCTTAAATATCTATATATGCTATAGAGAGCGTTCTTGAATGAAATTTTGAAAATCGCTCATCTAAGAACGATTAAACATAAAAAAGTCCCTGAAGTTATCTTCAGGGACGGATTGTTTCTTCTTCTTTTACAGAATATGCGTAAAAGTACATCTCTTCTTCCATCCAGACTTTACTGTCGGTTCTGGAATTTCACCAGATCAACCTTTCGGCTCGCGGACTTTACCGCCGGTCGGGAATTTCACCCTGCCCTGAAGAATGTATCAAATTTTCGCTTTAAGCTTAGCATATCCCACTCAAATCGTCAAGTTTATTAAACAAGCTGGTTGATAACTTCCAGAGCCTTGTCGTAATCTGGATGTTCAGTCACTTCTCCAACGTACTCAACATATTTGATCTGATTGTCTTTATCTACAACAACAATACCGCGTGTCAGCAGTCTTAATTCATCTATAACAAAACCATACTTGTCACCAAAATCAAGATCTTTGTGGTCTGAAACCACGTCAATATTTTCAATGCCTTCAGCCGCACAATATCTTTTTTGTGCAAATGGAAGATCAACTGTTACTGTAACGATTTGAACACTGTCCTTAAGTTTTGCAGCTTCTTCGTTAAAACGAATTGTTTGAAGCGAGCATACACCTGTGTCAATGGATGGTGCAATCGATATGATCTTCACCTTGTTCTCTGTGTCCTTATAAAAATCAAATGGTGATAGATCCTGCTTAAGAGCAGTAAAGTTTGGTGCTTTTTGTCCCTCTTTAACCGCTTCACCACGAAGTGTCATTGGGTTACCTGCAAAAGTGATTTCGCCTTTTCTCATTTTAAAATCCTCCATTCATACGTTTGTTTATCTTTATCATTCAAATATTCATTTCATTTTTGTATCCGTTACATTCACTATAACAATGTTTTCCATAAAGGTCAATAGGAAAGTATATCTTTTTAGTCTATTATCGACGCTTTTTTCACGCACCACGCCTTTTATCTTTTTAAGGGGTCAAAAGTACAGGCTGGCAAACGGGTTCAGATCGACATATATGGTTAAGAAGACCAAAAAAATCGTATTAATATAATAAAGGAGGTGCGCCTTGAACACTCGACTAAGAAAGATTATACATTTGCTGGGCTGGTTGTTTTTAATCCTGGCTGCACTGCTCACTATTCCCCTTGTTTTTAGCCTTGTCACAAAGGCTTCAAAGCAGGTGATACAGTCCTTTCTCTATACCCTATTTATAGCTTTTATTGTAGGAACCCTGTGTATACTGCAAAAGCCTGAAAAAAATACCCCGCTCAAACTTTCTGGTGGGATGATTCTTTGCGCTCTTGCATGGATTTTCGTATCCCTAATAGGTGGTTTACCCTTTTTATTTGGTATTAATGCAAGATTTGTAGATTCTTTTTTTGAATCTGTTTCGGGGTTTACCACAACCGGCATTACAGTTTTCACAGGCCTTGATACCATGCCCACTCCCATATTATTGTGGAGAGGTCTCATTCAATGGGTCGGCGGTCTTGGCATTTTGACTTTCTTTCTATTTGTAACCTTCCAAAATGAGGGGGATATATGGCAACTCTTTGCGGCAGAGAGCCACAAAATAAGCACCTCTCGACCTGTCCCAAACATCTTTCGAACCATAAAGATTTTCTGGGGGATTTATGCCCTCTTTAGCCTGATACAATTTATACTTTTAAAGTCCCTGGGCATGCCTGTGTTTGATGCTCTTATCCATTCACTTACAGCCTTGTCCACAGGCGGGTTTTCAAATCACGATGCCAGCATTGGTTTCTATGCGTTGCAAGGCTATAAACACGCCAGACTTATTGAATACACTATCATTTTTTTCATGGCCTTGGGAGGGATGAATTTTCTCATGCATTACTACTGGTTAACCAGGCAGTTTTCCCTTTTCACCTCTGATGAAGAAACCCGTGGCTATCTTAAAATCATCTTGCTTTTCACCACCTTGATTCTCATTTCAATTTATGTGGCTCAGTCTGGTGGTCCTGACTTCGAAATCAATCTACGAACCAGTCTTTTTCAAGTGGTTTCTCTTATTACATCAACGGGGTACGGCACCGCAGATATTGGCGGCGCATTTTTCCCACCTGTTGCCAAGCAACTTTTTATTGTCCTAATGGTCATTGGCGGCTGTGTAGGGTCAACAGCCGGCGGCATTAAAATAGTAAGAACCCTTATAATATCCAAGCTCTACAAAAGAGAAGTTCGCAAGGTGTATTATCCCCGTGGGGCCACTGTACCAGTCATACTCAATGGCACACCGATTGAAAACAATGAGGTCCTTAAAATTGCTGGTTTACTATACATTTGGATTGTACTCATACTTATAGGCGCTCTTATAACTGCCTTTTTCTCAGACCTGAGTGCTTTTGAGGCTATTTCAGGTATGGCAAGCGCCGTTGGAAATATGGGGCCTTTCTACTTTAGCGTTGAAAAAATGTCCACCCTGTCCCCTATCATTAAATACACCTATATATTCGGCATGCTCGCTGGACGTTTAGAAATGCTCCCAATGTTTGTTCTCTTTCAAAGAAAAGCCTGGCGGTCTCTCAGCCGATAAGGAGGTTATCTATGTATATCATTATTGCAGGTGGCGGTATCGTAGGCCGTAACATAACAAAGTCACTTAGTAAATCCCATGACATTGTTGTCATAGACAGTAAAAAATCCGCTTGTGAGCAAATTTACTCCAGATATGGGGCTGTCAGCATTCATGGAAACGCCACGAATATTGGCGTGGTAAAAGATGCAGGCATAGAAAAATGTGACTATGCCCTGGCGGTTATGCCAAGGGATGAAGACAATCTATTATTCGCACTGCTTGCAAAAAATTTCGGTGTGAAAAATATTTTTGTACGTATGCACGATCCTGATTACGAGGAAGCCTACCGCCTTGCTGGGGCAACAAATATAGGTGGTACGGTCCAAATGATGGTTAAAAAATTCGTATGGGATATAGATAATCCTGAGATAAGGCGTGTGGTTTCCCTGAGAGGGGGCAAGGCGGAAGTGAGTATTGTCACCATACCAGAGGCCAGCAAAATATCTGGTAAAACCGTAAGTGAGATCGCCTCGAGCCCTGATTTTCCCCAAAACTGTCTGATAGCTGGAATATTCGACCAAGACATTGATGAGCTCATTATTCCCAGGGGCAGTACAAGAATCACCAGCGGCAACCAGGTTTTCCTTATTGCCAACCGCGAAGATGTCAGCCTGGCTTTTGAAATACTTAGAAAGTGACATGAGCCACTATGCATCTTCCTGACCATAGATTCATAAAACAAGAAGCCACAGGACCGGCCTCTATAAGGCCTATCCTGTGGCTTTTAATTTTTGTGCTTAAACCATCTAGCTTGTTTTCTCCTCTGATTTTGGTTCTTCAAACCATAAACCAGGACCATTGCCTGGAATATCAATGAAAAAGTCTGTTCCATAGCCTTCACGGCTAGAACAGTTTATTGCCCCACCAAGAACGTTGTTAACAAATGTGTATACCTCTGAAAGACCCATTCCTATGTCCCTTGCATGCCTGAAGTCGTATAGAAAGGTTCGAAAATTCTTTCTTGAATATTCTGCCCCATCCCCTTGCCGTTATCACTAAAGTAGACTCTGAGGTAATCCACATCATAAATAACTTCAATGGTTATCACACCCAGGGTATCTGCATGGAATCCATGTTTGACCGCATTGGTCGCCAAGTGGGTAATGATCTGAGAAACAATCAAGGGGTCTGTATAAACGATTAAATCACTATCGCATATGATTTTACACTCTATGGACCTGTCGCTATATTCATTAATGATCAGTTTCATAACCTGTTCGAGATGGGCCTTAAGTGGAATATACTCTAAATTCAGCTCAGTTTCTTCAGGTGCTACATTTTCTTGAATCTGGCTCATTTTTGATAGAAACTTGCGAACAGACATCATGCCGATTCCAATTTGGTTTAGCCTGACCTCTGTCATTTTACTCACATCATCAGAGGCCATGACATCATTAAGGTTCTGAATAAGCCCCACACAAACAGCTTCACATTCCATCAGCGTTTCAACGGGCTTGTCGGTAAAGGTGTTTGAATTTTGAACAAGTGATTTTGACTTTGTGCTCTCATTTGGAACGTGTTCAATTTGCTTTGCAAAATCTTCAAACTCTTTAAAGCAAAATGCTCCATCAAGTTCATCCACTTTTCGGTGCTTTATAACTTCTTTTAAATAGTCAAAACACACATTTAAGCGTCTCGAGACAAAACGCATCATAACTGCAAATAAAGTCAAGGTCAACAAGGTTAAAAACACAATTATATATGTGAATCCCTTCATGACTTCTTCTAAATAATAGGCCTTGCTTTCACTAATATTCTCACTCAGTTCTGACTCTATGCCAACAATCCATTTCCATGAATCCACTTGGTACAGATAAGTCAAGGAAATCGGGTCACTGCCTTCAAGAGCCTCGACATCTTCTAGGAATCCACCACTGTTCATTTCTTTCGCTTTCAACAATTTAGAAGTTTCTAAATGCTGCTCGTCTGAAAGAATATCTTTGCCTTTTAGGAGTATTTTGCCCTCTTTGTTGGCCACATAAAACATATGGCCTTTTGCAACCTTTTTAAACTGACTCAGGTCTCTTAAAACGGAGGCTTTCACGGTCTTTATATAATCGTCCTCATATAAACCTGTTCCAATATACCAATCTTGGTCTCTAAATCTTTTAATATAAGAGATTTTTAAAGAGCCTGCATCAGATGTTTGCCCTGGCTTAATCCAGTGTCCTTCAGCATAGCCTTCACCAATTGTTTTTGCAATATTGATTTCATCCCTTATGACAAAGTTACCAAAATCATCTTTTAAATTGAGAATGTTGGTTCCTTCTGTTTGAGGTTGTACAGGATAGAGCATGACTTCACCATCGAATCTATCCATAAACAAGTAGCCTTTGCCTTCATCATAACGAAAGTCTCTTAAACTTTCTGCTATTTTCCCTTCAATTTCTCTTTGCGACAGCTGTCCTAAATTGTCTTTATAAATTTGATCTGCTATGTTGTAGGCTTCACGAACCCGCCTCTTTAACTCAAGGCGTATATCCTCAGAAGCTTTTTCTTCTGCCAAATGGATATAGTCTACAATTTCTTTGACTTCAGTTTCCATTTGAATTTTATCGAGTCGAACAACTTCTTCATAAGTTGTGTCTTCTTCCACTTGGTAAGCTGTTTTTGTCGCATAAGAAATTATCATCATAACAAATGCGATAAATACTGCAAACGTAACAACAACGACTGCTCCGATTACTGTTGAAAATTTAAATTTCCCCCGCATGTCTCCAAACCTTCCCACATACTTATAAAATTGCAACGTAGAACACATACCCATTATTTTCTGCGTTAACCATTAAAATATGAAATGTTAATATCAAAAAATGTCGAACTCTATTATATTTATTCTGATTATATCTCAATTTCATCGTAGTCTTCAACGAAAATTGAACAAATAGTTTGAATTATCTATTATCATACAGTTTATTTCATTAATCTGCTTATTGGGATTTTGTAATGTTTTGGAACATACAATTCCACATTTTCAATATACAGCCCATCCATAGAAATACTCAAAACAACAGGGACACTCTTCAAACTAGAATATAAAAAAACACCTAACTTAGGCGCTTGCAAAATTACAGATCTATACCCTCGCCATACCCTATATAGAATTTTTGATTCTTAAATATCTATATAGGATATGACGAGGGTTCTTGAATGATATTTTGCAAGTCGTTTTAACTAAGAGTTAGATGTTTTTTATCCCATGACTTATTTTATGATATGCATACTTCTAATTGGTCATTATTCTCCAAATATCTGAAGTCCAATTGCTTTGAGCATGTCAATCCCTTTAATGCTTTCAGCAAAAAGAGGGACTTCAACAACCTCGGCTTCATTAAAGGACTCCACAATCTCACTGGCGTAAGACAGCTGCATTTTTCGCCTATTTCTAAAAAAATGAGCTTCTAGCTTCTTCCAATGGAATGTTAAAATTGGATACCAGCAATCTTGTTTGAATGCCCAGAACACCGAGTTCATTGGATGCCCGGTAAGCCTCAACAATAGGCGTTTTTTTCAGGATAAACGACAAAAGAGAAGGTTGTCCTATCTTTATCTTTCAACATGCTTATGACAGAATCAAAGCGCTTCATTTCAGCAATATCTTCATCGCTAATTTCTGTTGACTCACCGGCCTTGAACTCCAGTTGCTTACTCCAGTCCATCGGTAAATTAAGCAGTCTTAAAGTGTGTCCCGTTGGAGCCGTGTCAAACACGACCACATCATAGGCTGTATCAAGGGCGTAGTCTAGAAATTTCTGAAAAGCTGCCATTTCCTCAGTACATGGGGAATTCATTTCTTCAGCCATGGTTAAAACCGTCTGTTCATTGAACTTCTTTCTCGCATCAGATAAAACAGACGCTTTGTAAGCTTCTGAAGCCACTTTTGGATCAATCTTTACAGCATATAAGTTATCAAGACCTTCAATAGGTCCAACTTGATCCGTCACAGGTCTATCAAGAACTTGGCCTATATGCGCAGCCGGATCTGTGGTCACTAAAAGTGTTTTATATCCCTTTCGAGCAGTGTATACAGAGGTTACACAGGCTATGGACGTTTTACCAACGCCTCCTTTTCCAGAGAAGAATATATTTCTTTGCTGACCGTTAATGGGGAATAACAGGCTCTCCATTAAATCTTTCGATTCCACAAGTTCTCTGTTTTCGTATGCAGTATCAAAGAGTTTTTCACGACAACGTCTAAACATGACTGTGCCCTTAACTTCCTCTGAAAAAAGGTCCATGGTCTTAATCGAAACATTCTTCAGTTCAGCCTTTACTCTTTTTAAATAGTCCTGCTGTAGCTCATATTTTCTTTTGAAAAAGGCCCTAAGCTTCTTCTTTAGGTATAAGCCCATTTACGATCACGCCAGTCGTTTTTATACCGAGGGTCTCTATCTCATCTATGGATCTCTTTGTCTCATTGTAACTGGCTTCGTCTGCCTGCATAACAAATATGAACTCTGTTACACTGGGATTTCGTAATTTTTCAATAGCCATGTCGTACTTGGCCTTACTGTCCTGAATTAGAGCAACTGGACCCATGCAAGTCTGTCCACTCCCCTTTGAAGCGTCATCAATATGCTTGCTCCAGTCAACGGGCAGTTCCAATAGGCGTATTGTATGTCCTGTTGGTGCAGTGTCAAAAACAACAACATCATATTCATCTTGATCCATATAGTCAATAAATTTATCAAATGAAGCCATTTCTTCTGTACATGGTCCACTGAGTTGTTCATCAGCAACTTTGACAAACTCTTCATCAAAGAGTTCTCTAAGAGGCGCCAAAGACCTTTCCTTATACTCTCTCGTGGCCTCATTTGAATCTATTTCCATGCCAAAAAGATTGTCCACACCATGAATTTGAGTGATTTTATGGCCGATCTCTTGATGAAAAACATCTGAAAGATTGGCGGCTGGATCTGTGGTGACTAGAAGGGTTTTTAAGCCCATATCGGCATAATGGACCCCTGTTGTACAAGCCATAGAAGTCTTTCCTACACCGCCTTTGCCTGAGTAAAACACAAATTTAGTAGCCATGATTTCACCTCTATTATTCTAAATGTGCAAGCATTTCATCCATAGTCGGATACTCTGAGTGCTTGATCACTTTCCCATTGATGGTCGTAATAGGCAAAACTGTTTTACCTTCATCTTTGACCAGTTTCATAACTTCTGGATTCTCTCTGAACTTAAATGGATTTGTAGATATCATAAATCGATCCACCTTTAGGCCATCAAACCTACTTTCTAGTTCCGATATTTGTTCCACCAGCTTAACGAGTTTACCGTCTACACTTGGTCCACAAACACCTGTTGGGCAACACATTGGCGGTTCATAAAATGTAATATTCATCGTTACACTCCTTATTGTAATTATAGCGTTAGTTTGGGTAATACATCAAAATGGCATGCTGCAAGTCCCCAAAATAAGACAATCCATCTAATTTCACATCTGTGACAAATGAAACAAATCCATACATGAGTGTATGATCCATAACTCATATGCTTTTTTTAAGAAAGACCCCAAGGGTCTTTATATCTTTAATATGTCCAATTGCTGAGTTATATTGTCACAATTCATTTCCCGTTCTTTGAAAATTTCAAATCTCTTGCTGTCTTGAATAAAAACATGGTCAGACCTAAATTGATCTTTCAAATAACTTAAAAGCAAAGCATGGTCATGCATAAAGGCTTCCGAAATGAAGTAGAACACCCACTGAGCTTCCTTGCTTCTTGAAATGATCCCACTTCGGGAAAGCTTTGACAAATGGCGGGACAAATTAGACTGCTTGAGGTCTGTCAGCGCTTCAAGCTCACAAACACATAAACTTCTATTTAACAGTAAATTGATAATGCGCAGGGTATTTGTGTCGGCAAGGGCCTTTAAGTATTCAGATGTTAACATAAACGCTTCCCTTCTTATTTTATGTGTATATTACCAACAACTCATATACTATCTTTTCTTCTCAGCCTTGTCAATAATGCTTAGGACCACTTGTAGGAAACGTCCAAGAACAATGTACATTTTATCCTGCAAGACAGTATATCAAATTTCATCTACATGCTAAGACTGCGAAACCAATGGGTTTCGCAGTCTTAATAATTCTAGTATTGAGTGCTTGAAGTTTATTCCTGACCAACAAGAATATCCATAAGCTTTTCATTCTTTAAAATGGCCGTCTTAAACAAGATCACTCCCGCAACCGAAACAACCACAAACTCCCCAAAGGCCACTTGAGCCATAGTCAAAACAAGGGGCAGTTGATATAAAACATTTAGCATAATACCAATAATTACGCCGTTAACAAGGACAGGCCACAAAGAGGCCACAAAAATATTTTTGGTTCTTGATACAAGTTCCACACTAATATAAGTGGCCAATGTACCAAATACAATATCCATAACACCAAGTTGTGAATACATATTGGCGAGTAGGCACCCCAGCACAAGGCCTGGAATGTATTTTCTATCAAGAAATGCTAAAAGCACAAGTATTTCTGATAGTCTAAATTGAATGGGTCCATAGCTTATTGGAGCCAGTCCAATTGTCACAGCCGCATAGAGGGCAGCCACTATCGCACTAAAGACAAGGTTCTTTACAGATTCTGAACGCATAGTCATTTTCCTTTCTACATCTATTGAGTTTTAGGCACTTAACCTTACAAGCGACAAATCAAATGTGGCATTTAGGCCACTGGTCTATTTTTATTATGTCTCAAATTTAAAAGAACAGAATAAAAATTATCACACTCTTATTTTAATGTCAACGACAAAATGTCCCATATTTCTGGGTATGTATGAAATAGAGGTCTTACAAGTGTGGAGAAAGAAAACAAGAAATACTTAAACTATACCTATTTCGTATCCTTTGCAGACGTGTTATAATGAGAATAAATATCAAGTAGGAGGTCATCAAACATGACTCAGGTTACCTTTCAAAAAACGGCTGAAGTAAAAAAAGACAAATCCTTGCTCCAAAATTGCAAAAAAAAGAAAACATAAAAATAAAATCCCCTTGCAAGGGCAAGGGCAAATGTGGAAAATGTTTGGTCAAAATAATTTCTGGCACAGCCAACCCACCGACTAAGAATGAAATCAAGGGCTTAAGCGAAAAGAAACTTAAGGAAGGTTACCGTTATGCATGCGAGATCACTGAAATGGAAGACCTTGTTGTTGAATGGGAAAAAGACAAATAATCATTCATAGTTTCTGATTCTTAAATATCTATATAGGGTGAAGGCACTCTAATGATATTTTACAAGTCGCTCAAAACAAATAAAACCGCTTCTCCAGCATATTATACTTGAAGAAGCGGTTGTTTTTATGCAGGTCCTGCATATTCCATGGTCAGGCTTGCACCAAAGCTGTCATTGAACTTGTCTATATACTCCTGAGCAGCCACCATTTCAAGAATAGGTTGGCGCTCAGCATAAAGTCTTAAGGATACCTTAGACCCTTCTATGGCAATTTGTATATCCTCAATTGTTCCCGACTCACTTCTATCAAGCTTTTCAGAAAGCCCCAATAAAATCGCCAGGTCACTCAAACGTTGAAATTCTCGTTTTGAGACCACTGTCTCATACGGACTTAGGTCTATCTTTAATTTTTCATTCCTATGCATACCAATTAAATAGGCGCATGCAATGATTTCTTCGTTTGTGAGTCCACAAAGTCTTGAATTCATGGCCAAATAAAAGCCATGAATGTGGTGGTTGTAATACTCTATATGCATGCCTATATCATGAAGCAGTGACGAGGCATGGACAAGCTTCCTGTACTCATCTGTAAAGCCGTGAACCAGTTTTAAATTGTCAAAGAGTTTTAGGGATAGATTACGCACTTGCTTGCTATGCGCCATGTTGACATCATATCTCTTGGTGATATTCTCAAGACTATGATCAAGCACATTGTCCACTTGAATCGGTGTGTTTCTGGCCTTAGCATATTGTTTAAAGAACCAGCCTTCTCGAAGCCCATTCCCACTTATAATCAACTCTTGGGCTTCAAGAGTTTCCATTATAAGTTTAATCGGCAATACGCCACCAGCCATAATGTCTGCTCTTTTTTTATTGATGCCGCTAACCTTGCCTAGGTCTGAAGGCTCTGACACCAAGATTTTTTCAAACATTTTATCGCAAAACTTACGCGATACCCTATAATTATGAAGATAGAGCGACTGTAAATCTTTTTGATTTCTGTCCACTTTGGCAAATGTACGGATAACACCGCCAAGCCCCACCACAGGAATCCCTTTCAAGTTTTTAAGCCATGGCACATCTTTAAACAAAGACTGTATGGCCTCAATAGCATTCTCGATGCCATTTTTTCCTGCATTCACGTAATTTTCCGTTAAAACAACTGAACCGATTGGAAGACTCACAGCTGCTCGTTCTTTCCGATTCTCAACCCAAATCAACTCTGTCGAGCCACCACCTATATCAACAATAAGGCAGTTGTCTATATCGATGGTATTAATCACCCCAATATAGTCATAATGGGCCTCTTCTTCTCCTGATAAGATTTTGAAGTCAAATCCAACTTCGTCTCGAACCAAGTTAAGAAACTCATCCTGGTTTTCAGCTATTCGAACCGCGGCTGTTGCAAGGGCAAACACTTGGTCTGCACCATAGGCTACAGACAGTTTTTTCAGGAGTTTCAAGGCTTCCACAGTGCGTCGCATGGGTTCAGCTTTTAAGGTTTTTTCAGGTCCCATATCTTCTGAAAGACGCACCATTTCTTTTGCTTGATCCAACAAGGTATAGGAACCATCTTTATTAATATGAACAATATTCATTCTAACTGAGTTGGACCCCAAGTCAATAATAGCGTATCTTTCCATGAGCGCCTCCAGTGCTATATTTTCTTCAACCAGTACATCCTGTTGACTGTTTCAAACTCTTTCATTTCAATGTCATAGCCATTCACGTATTCAAAGTGACCTTCAAGTAGATCATTGATAATGGCCTCGTCCATGTTCCAGAAGATTAAACCCGATTCTTCCTCATAACAGTTGTCTGCAATTTTTCTAAAGTCTTCATCCTCTTCAAAACAGCCTCTTCATAGACCGGGTTTAGCTTAACAAGAACACTGGCTCCTTTTTTTAAGACTCTTGAGAGGGATTCTATCAAGTGCTTGGCATCATCAGGATAGAGGTTGTCCAGTATATTGAATAGAATGGCTCCATCAAATACATCTGCCTCTAAGTTCTCAAGACTTTCCAGTCCACCATTCTCAAAAGAAAATCTTCCATCAAGCTTGCTATCTTTTACAACCGCACTGGCTGTTTCAATACCTCGGGCTGATATGTCTATGCCTAGACCAGATTTCACACCGAACTTTTCTGATACCATGAGGGCTTTTCCATTCCCGCACCCAAAGTCCAGCACATGCTTTGCGTTATCGCCTAACCATTTGAGTCCATCAATGATACCCGGGTAAGGTATTTTGGTGTCAACTGTGAACTTGGGAGCACCATCAAAAACAGCGTCCCAGTACATAGATATGTCTTTATAGTTGTATTTGCTCACTATTTATGTCCCTCCAAAGGTACAATACAGATAAAACGCAGCTTTGTATCGCCTACATTTTTGAACTGGTGTCGTTCGTTATTTGGTACATAAGCATATGAACCCGCCTTAATTGGGTTTTCCTTTCCATTTAAGAAAAGTGCGCCTTCACCTTCTATCACATAATTAATATGAGGCCAGTCATGACTATGCTTTGGTGTGTATCCACCAGGTTCCAGTTCAAAGACTCTAAGAACATTGTCTTCCCAACCTTCTTCTGGAGAAACTAAAACTTTCATAACAGCATCTTTTACCTCTGGGTGGTCCACTACAGAACCCATTACATTATTTTCATGTCCTAATGGCATATTTATCATCCTTTCTATATCATTAACTTAAACTCTAAATGATGCGCTTACAAAACATTTTAAATAAACTCTATATCAGTGCTTCTTCTAAGGCACTCATAGAGGGCTTAGAATCAAAGCGCCTTAAATACCATGTAACAAACAAGGGCTAGGATCTATCATATGGGCTACTGTGTATAGAGCTCATATGATTATTATAACACGAGTGCTTTTGTTACAAATATATTTCGACTCCCTAATTATTCGGAAGACAAAATAGTTTTATGCTATAATTGTCCTATCTATTTGCGGAATTATTCAAACCATATGAGAGTCATTTTACGAGATTAATCTAACCGAGGTGCAGATGTGGACTATTTAAGAAAAAGAGACTTAATTCTACACGGCCCAATGCTCAAGGTCATCCTTGTCTTATCCGGCCCTGTTATGCTGACAAATTTCATACAGACACTTTATAACCTGGTCGACACATATTTTGTTGGATGGCTTGGGACCACTGAAATTGCGTCTGTTCAGTTTATTTGGCCTGTCATATTTTTAATGATGTCCATCGGCATGGGACTTTCCCTTGCCAGTACGAGCCTTATTTCACAGTATACCGGTGCTGATTCCCATGAAAAAGCCAAAAAAGTTGCAGGACAAATATTAACCCTCTCCACAGTGCTTGCGGTGACCATTGGTTCCATCGGATTCATTTTTACTGGTCCCTTGCTAAGGCTCATGCACGCTGATGGTGCCCTATATACAAATGCCAAAGCCTTTTTAGAGATTATGTTCCTCGGACTCCCTTCCATGTTCTTAATGTTTTCTTACTCAGCCATTAAAACAGGCCTTGGTGACACATACACACCTATGAAAATCAGTGCCATGAGTGCCGTTTCCAATATGTTTTTAGATCCTTTGTTTATGTTCACTTTTGGATTTGGACTTCGAGGGGCAGCTATTGCAACGGTTTTGGCTCGGGCAGTTTTTGGAATATACGCTGTTTTAACCCTCTTTAACCGATCAAATGATTTTCATATTGAAATAAGCGATTTAAAACCTGATTTTACTTTTTTATCCCAAATTGTCCGTATGGGACTTCCAAACAGCTTTGGACAATCCATGACATCTCTTGGATTTATGATTATGAACATTTTTATAGTGGGTTTTGGTCAAGCCACACTCACGTCATTCGCCATCGGCAATAGAATTTCAGGGCTTATACTCATGCCCGCTATGGGTGTTGGCAGTGCCTTGGCATCCATAGTTGGTCAAAACATTGGTGCAGACAATTTAAAGCGTGCCAAAGAAGCTGTTAAAACCAGCGTCTTAGTGACCACTGCAGTCCTCATTGCAGGGGGATCACTCATACTCTATTTTGCACAGGATATTGTCATGATATTTTCTGATGACCCACTTGTTATCAATCAGGGCACCTACTATGTCAGACTTATAACGGCATCCCTGCCTTTAATGGGTATTTACCAGATTCTTATAGGCACCTTCCAAGGGTCTGGTCACACAGTCTTTGCCATGATAATGATGATGGGCAGACTCTGGTTCTTCAGACTCCCCCTTATTATCCTACTGGGGCGGTTCACAGATCTTGGTTCAAATGCCGTCTGGTACTCCATGATCACTTCAAACTTCCTTATTTGCCTTGTGGGCACAGCCATATACTTTAGTGGTAAATGGCACACTAAAACAATCAAGACCACACCCAATCGTGTTGGTGCTCCAGCCAAATAGACTTATATTTTCATGCCCACCAGTTATACGGTGGGCTTTTTATGCCTTATTTTTTATGCCTTATTTCTTATGTCTTCCTAGGCTCATCCTTGTCCCGCTTCTTTATCAGGGACAATTCCAAATGGTCTAGAAAATCCTCGCTCACAAGTCCCCCAGAGAAATTTACAAGTTTAACAAGGGGCATTTCTCTAAACATAGCCACAATAGGATGGTTTAAAATGTCCTCATCAAGAGGTATAAAGGGTCTAATAACCTCCAGGAGGACCTCCTTGCCCTGATCATCCTCCAGCCATTCACTTAAGTAGGAATACTTTGACAAGTAGGGCCTATGCTCTTTCCTGTTCTTCGCTTCAATGGCTATAGAAACTTGAATGTTTTCACTGGAATCACCAAACTCAAGAAATATTTGTCCAGGTTCCAACTCAAATTCAGAGGTTGTAACATTATAATACGATAGATCTTCCGCCTCTATGGACACTTGCACACTTTTACTTTCTCCCGGTTGGAGGGCTATTTTTTCAAAGGCCACCAGTTGTCTATAAGGGTATTTGACCTTGGCATCTGTTCGTCTACTATAAACCTGTACAACGGTTTTTCCCGGTTTATCACCTGTGTTTGATACGCCTACACTGGCTTTAATGACTTCACCTGGAGATATGGTCTGCCCACTAAGCCTTGCACCATCAATGCAAAAGCTTGTATAGGAAAGTCCATAACCGAATGGATAAAGACTCTTAATCCCCGTTGTTAAAGCATACCTATAGCCTACAAAGAACCGGTCGCTATAATAGAGCTTGTCATTCTCCCCTGGAAAATGAAGGGCTGATGATGTATGTCCCTCTGAAAGTGGCCAGCTTACAGGAAGTTTACCCGAAGGATTCACGACCCCAGTCAGGACATCCGCAAGGGCCTGTCCCATACCTTCCCCACTGAGCCAAAGCATGAAAAGACCCTTGACTTCATCCACCCAGTCAGATACATCAACTGGCCCACCAGCCTGTATGCCTACGATAACATTTTCTTGTAGATGGCTCACCTTGGAAATCAAATACTCCTGCTCCATAGGAAGACTTATGGAAACCTTATCTCCCCCTTCACCATCTAAGTTGCTCTTGCCATCCATTTGACCTGTATTTGAAACCAGGACAAGGGCCATGTCGCTCTTTTCTATTTCCCTGGATGTGTCCTCATTGATTTCATCAACAAGGACAAGCTCCACCGCGTCCCCAAGACCACGGCGCAGAGCTTCCACTGGATCATCCACTTCTTTTGGTCTAACTTTTGAGCTTCCCTGTCCTTGAATAAGGGGATTCTTCCAACCTCGACCGACCAAGACAAGACGCTTGAGGGTGGTTTTATCAATAGGAAGAACGCCTTCATTTTTTAGTAAAACAAAGGATTCGGACGCTGCATGAGTCGCAAGTCCATGGTGTTCTAAGGCTTGTCCGGAGCCACCCACTTTCATATTTCTCATTAAAATACATTTAAGAAGCCTTCTAACAGAACGGTCTAAGATGGCTTCGTCAATTCGACCGGTCTGCACAGCCTCTACAATAGCTTCATCATGCATTTCAAATCCTGGCATTTCAAGGTCAAGTCCTGCCTGCAAGGCTTTTAACCTGTCATAAACGGCTGCCCAGTCTGAAATAACCATGCCTTCATATCCCCATTTGTTCCTTAGGATTTTTGTGAGAAGTTCTTCTGACTGGGAGCAGTAGGTCCCATTGATTTTGTTATAAGCGCTCATAATAGCCGCGGGCGGTTCATGGTCAATAAGGCGTTTGAAGGCCTTTAAATACATTTCATGAAGGGTTCGTTCATCCACGACAATGTCGACTGTCATCCTTCTGTATTCTGAATTGTTGCATACAATATGCTTGACCACTGCCCCAACCCCTTGTGACTGGATGCCCCGCGTCATGGCTATACCACAGGCGCTTGAAAGCACTGGGTCTTCTGAAAAAAACTCAAAATTTCTTCCCCCTAAGGGTGTCCTGACAATATTGATTCCTGGTGCCAATAAAAGATCCACTCCCAGCACCTTTGCTTCTCGCCCCATAGCTTGCCCTAGGTGGTTGATGAGGTCCATATTCCAAGTGGCAGCCATAGCTGAAGCTGTCGGAAAACATGTTGCTTTTTTTGTTGATGTCTCAATGGCATCCGCAACCCCCATGGCCATAATCCTTATTTGACTCATAATACCGGTTTCAGCCAGCCGAACGCCGTGGGGGCCATCTGTGATGGTTAATGAAGGTATGCCCAGTCTTGCAACGGCCTTCGTCTTCCACAAATCAAGCCCTGAACAAAGGCTAGCCTTTTCCTCGAGGGTTAGTTCATCCATCCATCTCTCTATTTGATGATCCACTATGACCTCCTTTTCAAAGAAAAATTAATCCTACCCGATTCATACCCCTTTTTTGCTTATTTTTATGTTAATTTTTCCTAAAATTCTAGCACTTTTTCAAAATAAAAGAAGCCATCTAAGCAGTAATTACCACTTAAATGACTTCTTCTATTTTGCTTCTTACATTCAAATTATTTTAGAAACCAAGGGCTTCATTTATTATGACAACTTGCATTCTATCCCTGTCTGACTGGCCGCTCAGTGTAACAAAGGCATTACAAATTCTTGTCTCACCCTCACATTCAACACACTTCCCAGCTTCAATACAAGGAGACCCAGCGCCAGTTCGTTGGGCATTTCTTGGGGCTGCTTCATTTCGTGCTCTGTTTAGGGCATCTTCAAGATTTTTCTCAATCTTATTGATGCCGACCACAACAATGACTTTATCTGGACCATATAAGAGGGCTGCAACTCGGCTGCCACTATGATCAATATTGACCAAATGACCAGACCTTGATAGGGCATTTGTGCCCGTAATATACCAGTCAGTCATTAAGGCCTTCTTCTTAAGCAGTTTCTTTCCCATATCTGTTTGGACTGTTGTCTTATCATAAACAATATGCCCTTTTTCAGATAAGGTTGCAGAAAGATCCAGATCTTTAACCGTTCTGGAGTTCCCTATGCCAATTGTGGCATCCTTGGGTATCCATGACAGAATCGCTTCTTTCGCATCCGCTGCTGATTCAAAATAATGTGCATTAATATTGCGTTTCGAAAGATTCTGAATAATTGATTCGATATTGTCTCTCATCTAACTTCAACTCCTGAATCTTGGCAAGTCATTCATATCCCCGTATGCCAAGGTATACTGATATGTTGTTTTCCCCCTTTATTATGCCATAAAATCATCAAAATAAACACCTTTGGACAATTTGTTGTCGATTTGTAACGATCGTCATTCCGACTCTACAATGCGGTTTCGCCCAGCTTCCTTGGCCAAATAGAGTCTTCGATCAGCCACTTTAATCAAGTCGTCGATGGTGACGCCACAGGTGTCAAAGTCCTTCATATCAGAAATACCGCCACTAAAAGTGAAGTTTATATTGAAAGATTTAAACTTATAAAACTTTTCCTCAACAACCTTTCCTAGCCTGGTGACAATTTCAAGGGCTGTCCACTTGCTACAGTCCACAAAGAGTATAATAAATTCTTCACCGCCATACCTGGCCAAGAGATCATAGGTTCTAATATGGTTCTCAATTTCCTCTGTAAAAGCCTTAAGGATAAAATCACCGGCCTGGTGACCAAACCTGTCATTTACATTTTTAAAGCGGTCAATATCAAGCATGGCTATGGCATTATTACTGCCCAGCCGACAAGCTCTTGATATTTCCTCATTGGCTCGCTTAAAGAAAAAATTTCGATTATAGACACCTGTTAAGGGGTCATTCATGGCTTGAAAAAGTAGGTTCCTTTCATAGACAGTACGTTTAATAACAGCTTCAATCCGGCTGATTATAACATCTTCATTCAGGGGCTTTGTTATATAATCATGAGCACCATATTCAAGCCCTGTACGAATGTCATGCCCCTCACTCATGGCAGACACAAAAATAACAGGGGTATCAGTATGCAGATCCATGCTCCTAATTTGTCCAAAAAGATCATAGCCTGAATAATCGGGGAGCATAATATCAAGGAGTATTAAATCAAAGGGGGTCTTTTCAGCAATTTTTAACATGTCCTCGCCATTGTCGACCGTTTTCACTTCATAGTTTGCCAAAATATCTTCCATGATTTTTAAAGTTGTATGGTCATCATCTACAACCAGTATTTTAAAACCCATACGCCACCTCCACTTCTATGAAATATATACCCCCCGGTGATATGTTACGCCATTTGTTCCCTTAACTCTTTTTCTGATACAACACGGTCTTTTTCTATATAAGGGTTGTTAATCAGTGCTGTTAAATACAGGTATGGAAAGTTCGTTTTCAGGTGTTTCATATAATGTGTCCACTCTACACCGAGATGTTTGTAGACCCTTTCAATATCAAACTGAATGTGCTCTAGGTCAAACTCGGAGAGCCCACCGTCATATCTTAAGGCCAGTTCCTCTTGAAGGTGCATGACAGCCATGAGAAGTTCACTGAAGGAGTCATGCTCAAGGAGAGAGGGGTTGGCAATAAGAGTGATAATAAGATTCTTATTGTTATCAAGCATTTCTTTAAGTGCTCCAATATCAATGAGAGAGGCATCCAAGTTATACTTGTGTCCCTTTAATTTTTTGCCCAATTTTTCGAAGTCTTCTTCCTTCCAGTTCATGTCAAGATTGCAATTTGCCTTAACCTCAGTCAGCTTTAAATCAGCCCCCGCACAGACCCTTAACATTTCATGACCGAACTCACTGAAAAATAGACCCACCAACATATTCAGTTTTTTGATTAAATGGCTTTTCTCACGCTTTTCCAGTATGCGGTCAATGACAACTGTCACAAAGAAGACCTCAAGAGGAATAAAAGCTATGTCTGCCACCAAAAATATAAATAAAGTGGTGCGCATCATGAAACATCAAGAAATGTACATAGTGCAGTATGACGGATAATCCTATGAGGATGATCCCAATAATAAATAGATCCTTATGTTTTTCATTGTCATCTCCTATTATGTATGCCTTTACTTATAAACGCCTTTGTCATTATAGGGTTTCAGTCGCCCAATTTCAATAAAATGCCTTTATTTTAGGCAGACAAAAACCGGCACTGTGGGATCCTCCACATATGCCGGTTTCATTTTTCTGCTTTAGTGACCCATAATTAGGGTCTTAACTTGCCCAAATGTTCGCCTAGTTTTTTATGAGCATGCCGATATCGGTTCTATATTGCATACCGTCAAATTTCACATTTTCCAGCTGTCCATAAACAGATGTACGGGCTTCCTTAATATTCATACCCCTGCCAATAACACCTAGAACACGACCGCCATTTGTTTTAACTGACCCGTCTTCTAGCTTTGTTCCGCTATGGAAAACAAGGTCACAGTCATCAAGGCCTTCTATGGCTCTTCCTTTTGGATACGAATTTGGATACCCTTCACTGGCCAGTACCACACAAATATAAGTTTCTGGATTCCATTTGAGTTTAACCTGACTTAACCGCTGATCTAGTATGGCTTCGGTCACTTCAACAATATCATTTTCGAGTTTTGGCATAACCACTTGTGTTTCAGGGTCACCAAATCGAACATTAAACTCAAGAACACGAATGTCTTTACCGTCTATCATAAGCCCGATAAAAATCACACCTTTATAGTCCATGTTCTCCATTTCAAGACCTTTTCGAATGGGCTCAAGGACTGTATCATGGACCTTCTTTTCAATCGTATCTGTATAAATCAAGTTGGGTGAATAAGTGCCCATGCCACCAGTATTAGGACCTTCATTGTTATCAAAAATTCGCTTATAATCTTGAACGCTCTCCATAGGGGCTATGGATTTTCCATCCACAAAACACAGCACGGAGGCTTCAAGTCCCCCTAGAAATTCTTCAACAAGTATCGTTTCTCCCGCTGAACCAAAGATTTTCTTAACCATCATGTCTTCCATGGCTTCTAGGGCTTCTTCTTCCGTTTTGGCAATGACAACACCCTTACCCGCTGCCAGACCATCTGCCTTAATAACCATTGGATAACCAAAAACGCCGACATTTTCCTTAGCTTCTTTCAAAATTTGTAAAGACTTTAAAATTGGCAGTCGGTATGCCGTACTTTTCCATAAATCGTTTGGAATAAGCCTTGCTGCCTTCAAGTCGTGCTGCCTCTGCATCTGGTCCAAAAACCTTGAGACCCGCCTGCTTGAACTTATCAACAACACCTGCCACAAGGGGCACTTCTGGTCCAACCACTGTCAAATCTATTTTTTCATCAAGGGCGAAAGCTTTCAACCCTTCAATATCATCTGGTGCAATAGCCACATTTGTGCCCTTTTCCATCATGGCTGTACCGCCATTGCCGGGTGCGACAAAAACCTGCTCCACACGTTCACTCTTTGCAAACTTCCATGCCAGCGCATGCTCACGGCCACCGCCGCCAATAATCATTACCTTCATGATAGGCCTCCTAAGTCGTACTCCCGCGTACTAGTGCTTAAAATGTCTCATACCCGTAAAGACCATTGTTATTCCATATTTATTGGCCATGTCAATGGACTCCTGGTCCCGAACTGATCCTCCTGGTTGAACAATTGCAGTTACCCCTGCTTTTGCAGCTGTCTCCACGCAGTCACCAAATGGGAAAAATGCATCTGATGCCATAACACTGCCCTTGACCTGAATATTGGCCTGGGATATGGCATGTTCCACCGCCCAAATTCGACTCACCTGTCCTGGGCTCAGGCTCACTGTCTGGTTATTCTTAGCCAGAACAATTCCGTTTGACTTAATATGCTTGACGGCCTTCCATGCAAAGAGAAGGTCTTCCATTTCACTTTTGGTTGGAATACGCTCAGTTGCAACCTCAAATTCGTCCTTCATAAGCTGGTCATTGGAGTCTTGAACAAGGAGTCCGCCACCAACCTTTTTAAGATCCATACCACTTGGTTCACGCTCTGTAATTTGCTTGAGTTCCAGTAGACGTATGTTTTTCTTGCTTGTTAGTATTTCAAGTGCCTTTTTATCAAAAGATGGTGCAATAACAATTTCGATGAAGATGTCATTTATTTTTTCTGCGGTCTGGGCATCAATTTCCCTATTCGCCGCTACAATACCACCAAATATTGATGTGGGATCACATTCATAGGCCTTTTCATAAGCTTCAAAGATTTCTCTCCCCGTACCAATGCCACAAGGGTTGGTGTGTTTCACTGCCACAACAGTGGGTTCTGAGTATTCTTTAAGAGCTTCAATGGCACCGTTGGCGTCATTGATATTGTTAAAAGAAAGAGCCTTGCCGTGGAGCTGTTTGGCATTTGACAAAGACCCCACCGCACCTTTTACTTCTTTGTAGAAGCTGGCTGACTGATGAGGGTTTTCACCGTATCGAAGGTCTTGTACTTTTTCCCATGTCATGGTTAGGGTTTTAGACGGTTTTGACTTGTTTTTTCTCTGAAATAGCCAGCGATTAGGGCATCGTAGTGAGCTGTATGTTCAAAAACCTTCCAAGCCAGTTCCATTTTGACTTCCGCAGGGATCGCACCTGATTTCATGGCTTCTATAACTCTATCGTAATCAGCCGGATCAGTGATCACGGCCACATCATTGTAATTCTTTGCCGCTGACCGCAGCATGGTTGGACCGCCAATATCTATATTTTCAACAATATCCTGGTGGCTTGAATCCGGTTTTAAAAGCGTTTCTTTAAATGGATACAAGTTCACAACCACCATATCGATTGGAAGGATTTCAAGTTCGTCCATTTGCCTTTGGTGGTCTTCGTTGTCTCGAATTCCTAAAATTCCACCATGGACCTTTGGATGAAGGGTTTTCACACGACCATCTAAACATTCAGGAAAATTTGTGATTTCACTGATATTTTTCACATCGATTCCAGATTCTTTTAGTAGTTTTTCCGTTCCACCTGTTGAAATAAGTTCCACACCCATTTCAGCAAGTGATGTCGCAAACTCGACTATGCCTGTTTTGTCGGACACACTGATTAGCGCACGTTGTACCATTTCTTAAGCCCTCCGATTTTCTTACCCCAGTTATTTGCTCAGGCGCCAGCAAAATATGTATGTCAAACTTATATGCCGTTTTGCTAAACGCTCAAGACACTTCCAGATTTTTTGTTAATTTATGATTTTCGTTTTAGATTTTATGTCTATTTGCTGAAAAGTTTTTTGCTGTTTCTACTATGAGCTTGTGTTCTAAAGCGTGAATTTTAGCTTTAAGTGATTCCAGACTTTCTCCCTTTGCCACCTTGACTTTCTCCTGAACGATGACCGGTCCAGAATCCACTCCCGCGTCGACAAAGTGAAGGGTTACCCCTGTTTCCTCATCTCCATTGTCAAGCACAGCTTTATGGATCACATCGCCATAAAAGCCCTTTCCAGAATACTTTGGAATGAGGGCTGGATGTATGTTTATTATACGTTTTTCATATTTCTGCACAAGTTTTTCCGTTAGAATGCTTAAATAGCCAGCAAGCATTATAAAGTCAATCTTGTGATTTTCTAAGACTTCCATAATTCTTTCATCGCGATTTTTCAAGTCATCAAAGTCTTTTTTATTTAAAACCATACATGGTATATTATGCTTTTTTGCTCTTTCAATGCCATAAGCCCCTTGTCTGTCTGAGATGACCAAGGTCAAATTGGCATCAATTTGACCTGACTCAACGGCATCAATAAGGGCCTGTAAATTGGTCCCGCCCCCTGAAATAAAAACTGCAAAGTTTAAGGACACAATACAACCCCCTCATTACCAGCTTCAATATTACCGATAACAAAGGCCTTTTCCCCTGCTTCGTTAAGGGCCTTTAATGCCTTGTCTGCATCTGCTTTTGAAACTGCAGCAACAAAACCAATGCCCATATTGAAAGTATGGAACATTTCAAGGGTTTCCAGATTCCCGTGTGCTTGAATCAGTTCAAACACTTCTGGTTTTTCCCAGTTGCTCTCTTTGACATTCGCCTGAAGGCCTTGCGGCAACATTCTTGGAATATTTTCATGGAAGCCCCCACCCGTAATGTGGCTCATGCCATGGACTTCCACTGCATCAAGAAGGGCCTTGACCCCTTTTACATAAATCTTTGTTGGTTCTATTAAATACTCTCCAAGCGTCTTTCCCGATTTTCCGACCACTGATGTCATATCCATTTTCCCTTGATCTAAAAAGATTCTTCTGACCAAAGAATACCCGTTGGAATGAACACCGCTCGACTGAAGACCTATAAGGACATCTCCATCTTTAATTTTGCTGCCGTCAATGATCTTGTCTTTCTCCACAACGCCTACGGCAAAGCCTGCCATATCATATTCGCCTTCTGTATAAAACCCAGGCATTTCAGCAGTTTCACCACCAAGCAGGGCCATGTCTGACTGACGACAGCCATGAGCAACACCACTCACCAGGTGGGCCGCCTTTTCCGCTTGAAGCTTGCCTGTGGCAATATAATCAAGGAAGAATAAAGGCTCTGCACCTTGGCAAAGAATATCATTCACACACATGGCTACAAGATCAATACCCACTGTGTCGTGCTTATCCATTAAAAAAGCTATTTTCAATTTGGTTCCCACGCCATCTGTTCCTGAAACGAGGACAGGGTCCTCATAAGATCCCAGTCTGAACAATCCGCCAAAGCTTCCTAAATCACCAATCACTCGGTCGCTAAATGTACTGCGAACATGTTCTTTCATAAGCTCTACTGCTTTATAGCCTTCTTCCACATTCACGCCGGCTTCGGCGTATGCTTGACGATTATCCATAATTCTCTCTCCTAGCGTTTTTCGAAAACAAACTTTGAATCTATTTTAGGAACAGCCATTGGGTATTTACCGCTAAAGCATGCTGAACAAAGTTCTCCTGACTTGCCGATGGACTCAACAAGACCTGGAATATCAATATAACCAAGACTATCTGCCCCTATCATTTGGCAAATTTCATCAATGGTCTTATCTGCACCGGCAAGTTGTTTTCTCGTCGGTGTATCTATACCAAAGTAACATGAATATTTTACTGGAGGTGAACTGATGCGCACATGGACTTCTAGAGCGCCTGCGCCCTTAAGCATGTCAACAATTCGGCTCATTGTTGTGCCCCGCACAATGGAGTCATCCACCAGCACCAGTCTTTTTCCACGGACATTGTCCTTTAAAACATTCAACTTAAGTCTTACAGCAAGTTCTCTTGCCTTTTGGTCTGGCTGGATAAATGTGCGACCTAGATACTTGTTCTTTATCATGCCTATTCCAAATGGAATGCCCGATTTTTCAGCGTAGCCTATGGCCGCTGCCGTCCCTGAGTCAGGTACAGCAATAACAAGATCTGCATCCACTGGGTAGTTTTCTGCTAGGATTTGTCCCGCCTTATGTCTTGCCGAGTATACATTACGCCCTTCAATATCACTATCAGGTCTTGCAAAGTAAACGTATTCGAAGGAACAAAGTGCCTTTGTACAAGACTCGCTGTACATGATCGACTCCACACCGTTTTCGTCAATAACAACCATTTCACCCGGTTCAATATCACGAATGACTTGCGCACCGACAACATCAAGGGCACAGCTTTCAGATGCCATGACATAGCCATCTTCATTCTTACCTAAAATCAGAGGTCTTAGCCCGTAAGGGTCACGTACGCCAATCAGCTTGTCATCACACATAATAACAAGGGCAAAAGACCCTTGAACAAGTCTTAAGGACTGAATGACCGCTTCCTTGTATCCCATCTTGAAGTTTCGAGCAATAAGATTGGCAATAACTTCTGAGTCAATGGATGTTTGGAAAATGGTGCCCTTGTCTTCAAGCTCGTCTCTAATTTCCATTGCGTTGACAAGGTTGCCATTGTGGGCCAGAGCAATACTGCCCCCCTTATGATGGACAACAAGGGGCTGGGCATTGCTGACATAGCTCTCACCTGTTGTTGAGTAGCGGACATGTCCTATACCAACACCACCATAAAGTTTTCAATAATATCATCCGAAAACACTTCTTGAACAAGACCCATTTCCTTGTAATATTTCACGCCACCGCCATTTTTCACAGCAATGCCGGCACTTTCCTGTCCTCTATGTTGTAAAGCCACAAGCCCAAAACAAAGCATTTGTGCCACGGACTCTTGCTCTGGTGCGTATATACCAATCACGCCACATTCTTCATGTAGGTGATCGTCGAGAATATCATGATTTGGCATCATAGTTGGGGCCTCCATTACTTGTTCTTTACACGTTTAAGTACTTCCCAGTAGCTTGACTCAACTTCGCCAAGGTCACGACGGAATCTATCCTTATCAAGCTTTTTGTTTGTTTCCTTATCCCAGAAACGACATGTGTCAGGTGAGATTTCGTCAGCCAGAATAACTTTTCCTTCAAATAGACCAAATTCTAGTTTAAAATCTATCAGTTTAATGCCTCTATCATCAAAGAATTCCTTCATAAGGTCATTGACCTGATGTGCGTATTTCTTAATTGTTTCAATTTGTGCTTCCGTTGCCAGTTCAAGAGCAAGGGCATGGTCGTCATTAATAAGCGGATCGCCTAGGTCATCATCCTTTAGGCAGAACTCTAGGACAGTCTTTGCAAGGGCAGAGCCTTCTTCCACACCAAGTCTCTTTGAGAATGAGCCTGCAGCCACATTACGAATGATCACTTCAAGCGGTAGAATTTTAACTGCTTTCACAAGCATTTCTCTTTCACTAAGCAATTTTACAAAATGTGTTGGCACACCTTTTTCTTCTAGGGCTTCGAACATAATGGCTGACATTTGGTTGTTGATAAGACCTTTTTCAGAAATTTGCCCCTTCTTCTCCCCGTTAAAAGCTGTGGCGTCGTCTTTATACTCTACAATGTATTCAGATGTCTTGTCTGTTTTAAAAACTTTTTTAGCCTTGCCTTCATATAGCATTTCCAGTTTGTTCATAATTATCCTCCTATACGATATGTGTATTTGTACCAAGTCCGTCCAACTTATAGCTTGTATTAAATAGCTTGTGACTCTACAAATGCCAAGAACATGAACAATACCCAAATAACATAAGACTGCAACTTGGGTATTGTTTTATTTGTGGACACTTTCAACTAGATTTTAGACTGGATATTCTTATCTTTTTCAATAACCGCTTGTCTCATTTCCACTCTGTATGCTTTCATTTTTTCTCTGAGTTCTGGATATTTTACACTTAGAATTTGAACCGCTAGAAGTGCTGCATTTTCCGCACCGTTAATTGCAACGGATGCAACTGGAATGCCTGATGGCATTTGAACGATTGATAGAAGTGAATCAAGTCCATCCATAGTGGATGACTTAATCGGTAACCCTATGACAGGAAGTGTTGTCAGTGCCGCAATCACACCTGGTAAATGAGCTGCCTTACCCGCAGCGCCAATAAGAACTTCAATGCCTCTTTCTTCAGCACTTTCAGCAAATGCCACTGCTAGATCAGGCGTTCTGTGTGCTGACATAACGCGCACTTCATACTCGACACCAAATTTCTTGAATACACTTAGACCCTTCTCAACAACTGCTAGATCTGAGTCACTTCCCATTAGAATGCCAACCTTCATTTCTTACCCTCCAATTTTCGATAAATCTATTTGACAACATCCCCCTGCGGATGCTGTCATACCTGCTCCCCGTTTGTCATTTGAATATATTGCTTATACACTTTTGTCACATTTGTCGGTGACTTGTAGATTAAAAAACGCCCTCTTCGCTAGGCGCAAAGAGAGCGTAAATGACTATCTATATGATTGGATTCAGTTTCACGATTATCTTTAAGATTTTCATGATCTTGGCCTCCAAAACCTGTCCCATGTTTATCGACACCCAGGGTGTCGCCGTCCGTTACAAGACCATATTAACAAGGGTGGTATAGATGTGTCAACCTAAAAAGCGAATTATTAAGAAATATTATATTTTATAGTACGTTGCATTAGTCGAACTTTACAACACTTAAAAGTAATTATACTTCGCATTTTTATAAAGTGTCAGACTTTTCTTGTTTTTATCCTTTAAAGTATCGAACGCCAGCTTCGAAAAGCATCATGTCTTTTACACCTGGTATGTTTCTATAAAGACCATTGCCTATACGTTCAACGTGGCCCATTTTACCCAGAATTCTGCCATCAGCACTGGTTATCCCCTCAATGGCATGAACCGATCCATTGATATTGTGTCTGCCATCCATGCTTGGTTGGCCTTCTGGTGAAACGTATTGGGTCGCAATTTGACCATTTGCCTTAAGCGTCTCGAAGATTTCATCATTACAAACAAATCGACCTTCGCCGTGGGAAAAGGCTGTTGAATAAACAGCGTCCACTTCGCTAAGCGATAGCCACGGTGATAGGTTGGACGCCACTCTAACATCTGCCATACGGCTTACATGTCTGCCTATTTCATTCAGCGTTAGAGTTGGACTGTCTTCTTTAAGCGTTCGAATATCGCCATATGGGAGAAGACCAAGCTTAACAAGGGCCTGGAAGCCGTTGCAAATACCTAGCATGAGGCCGTCATTTTCATTCAAATGTTTCATAATAGCTTCTGCCAGTCTTGGATTTCTAAAGACTGAGGCAATGAATTTACCTGATCCAGCTGGCTCATCTCCAGCGCTGAATCCTCCTGGAAGGGCTATGATCTGGCTGCTTAATATAGCTTTTTCGAAGGCTTCAATAGACTCACTAATGGCCCCTGGTGTCAAATTCTTTAGGACAAGGCTTTCAACATCCGCACCCGCTTTTTCGAAGGCTCGAATGGTATCATACTCACAGTTTGTGCCTGGGAATACCGGAACAAAAACCTTAGGTCGTGCCACTTTGTTTTTTGAAATCCCAAAGCATCCCTTGTCGTATGTTACCTTTTCAGCCTGTCCGCTTGCTGGCACAAACTCTGGGAAAATTTTATTCAGCGGGTTTGTCCATAGGCTATAAAGGTCATCAAGCGTGTTCTTTTCGTATTTATAAAGAAGAGACGTTTCAAAATGAGTGTGTCCCAGTTCAATAAAATCTTCTCCAGCCAGCATGGTATCCATGGCCACCTCTAGAACCAAACCTCCAATAGCTGGTTCAAAGAGGGTGCTTTCATTCACAGTTTCATTAATGTGAACACCAATTCTATTTCCAAAGGCCATCTTACATAGGGCAGATGCAACACCGCCATATTCAATAGCCATAGCAGAACGAACCTGCTCTTTCCCCATAGCCTCCAGAATCTTGTCATAACTTTCTTTTAGATCATTTATATTGTAGATTTCAGAAGCATCACGCTTTGGCATGTATGCCACGATTTTGGAATCTGCAGATTTCAATTCTTGAGAAATAACTTGTCTTATATCAACCACCTTCAGTGCAAAAGCAATGGCTGTTGGCGGCACATCAATATCTTTAAATGTTCCTGACATGGAGTCTTTGCCACCAATGGCTGGAATCCCAAAGCCTTCTTGCGCTTCTAGGGCACCTAGCAGTGCTCCAAATGGTTTGCCCCACTTCTTAGGGTCTTGACCAAGGCGTTCAAAGTATTCCTGCATGGAAAGTCTTAGACCCTTATAGCCTGCTCCAAGAGCCACAGCTTTGGCCACAGCCTGTAGAACACTGTAGTAGCCACCGTGGAAAGGACTCCACTTTCCAATTTTAGGGTCATAACCAAATGTCATAACCGTTCCTGTTGTTGTTTCTCCACCGAGGACAGGCACCTTTGCTGCCATACCTTGGCTTGGTGTGGCTTGATACTTGCCGCCAAATGGCATTAAGACCGTTCCTGTTCCAATTGTGGAATCAAAATGTTCCACAAGACCTTTTTGGCTGGCCACATTCAAATCTGTCAGGGCTGACTTGAGTTTGTCTGTAAATGTCTCACCTTTAAATTCTGTGTTTTGCTCAAAATATGACTTAGCAACTTGAGGTTTTGCCACTTCAATATTTGTTTCACTTCTTACACCATTCGTGTCAAGGAAGGCACGCTCTATATCAAAAAATTGATTCTCCACGCCAGAACATTCTCAGGCGTCCTGTGTCTGTAACCTTTGCCGCCACAATGGCTTCTAAGTTTTCTTCTTCTGATAGTTTAATGAAGGTGTCCACATCTTCAGCGCTTAGCACCACAGCCATTCTTTCTTGTGACTCTGAAATAGCCAGTTCCGTTCCGTCAAGACCGCTATATTTAACAGGCACCGCATCAAGATCAATATCAATAGAATCTGCAAGTTCTCCTATAGCCACTGAGACGCCACCTGCTCCAAAATCATTGCTCTTCTTAATAAGACGGCTTGCCTTTTCATTTCTAAAAAGTCTTTGGATTTTTCTTTCCTCTGGTGGATTGCCTTTTTGCACCTCTGCACCAGCTGTATGAATGCTTTCTTCTGTTTGTACTTTACTTGAGCCCGTTGCACCGCCAATACCATCACGGCCTGTACGACCGCCTACCATGACGATGACATCTCCTGGTTCAGGAGACTCTCTAACAACATTTGACTTTGGTGCCGCGCCAACCACAGCCCCCACTTCCATACGCTTTGCAACGAAGTTAGGATCATATAGCTCTGCAACTTGTCCTGTGGCAAGACCGATCTGGTTTCCGTACCCACTAAAACCGAGAGCTGCTTCTTGGGTGATTTTCTTTTGTGGTAGCTTTCCAGCCAGTGTCTCTTCAATTGGGGTTCTTGGATCGGCTGCCCCTGAAACACGCATGGAGTGATACACATAAGATCGTCCCGAAAGGGGATCACGTATAGCACCACCAAGACATGTGGATGCACCACCGTATGGTTCAATTTCTGTTGGATGGTTGTGCGTTTCATTCTTGAACATAATAAGGTAAGGCACTTTTTCTCCACTGACATCAACATCTGCTTCAATACTACATGCATTGATTTCTTCTGTGACTTCCATGTCAGCCAGTCTGCCATCGGCCACCTGTTTTTTCATTTCTATGGTTGCAAGGTCCATAAGGCACATTGGCTTATGGTCTCTTTTAAGTTCATTTCTCAAAGCCTTATATTTGTTGAATGTATTTTCCACAGGGACAGTCAGGGGATCTTTTTCAATCTTGACGTCCTTGATTTCTGTCATAAATGTCGTGTGACGGCAGTGGTCGGACCAGTATGTGTCAATCACCTTAAGCTCTGTAATTGTCGGCACCCGTTTGGCGTCATCTTTAAAGTAATTTTGGCAGTGCATTAAATCGTTTAATGTCATTGCAAAACCATGTTCCTGGCGGAATTTTTCCATTTCATCACTTGAAAGCCCGTTAAATGTCTCAAGGTGGTCTACGGCCTCTACCACTGGATCGGCTTCAGTAAGTTTTTCTGGTTTCTCTAGTTTGACTTCACACGCTTCAACTGGATTAATTAAGTAATTCTTGATCTGGTCAAAGTCATCGTCACCAATTGGACCGCTGATAATATAAAGGGTTGATGCCTGTACATGAGGTCTTTCTTTCATAGTGATAAGTTCAATACACTGCTGGGCAGAGTCTGCTCTCTGGTCAAACTGCCCTGTTAGAAGTCGCGTTCTGAAGACTTTGTCACCTGCATTGATGCTTGGAATACCATCATAAACAAAATCCACATTTGGCTCTGAAAGCACTTCGCTCTTTACCGGTTCAAGTTTTGTCTTGTCCAGGCCTTCAATGTCATAGACATGAAGTACACGTACGGATTCAATCTTTTCCATATGCAGACTTTCTCTTAAGTCTTTTAGTGCGGCTTTTGCTTCCACATCAAAACCTGGCTTTTTCTCAACGCAAACTCTAATCACTTGACTCATATGACCCTCCAAAATTTATCTCTAATCATTTCCTGCACGGGTTTAATGAAATATCCCTTGTCTGACTCTTCATTGCCAGTTTAACATGGTCAGTGTTATAATTATAATTAATAATACTTATACTTATTATAAGGAGTGCTAATGTTATGGAAATCAACTTCGAACTCTACAAGGTCTTTTACCACGCTGCCAAATATCTGAGTTATACAAAAGCAGCCGAATCCTTGTTTATAAGCCAATCTGCGGTAAGTCAAAACATAAGGCAACTTGAAGACCAGCTCAACATACAACTCTTTGTCAGGGCTGGAAAAGGGGTTAAACTCACCATAGAAGGGGAGGCTCTTTTTGCCCACGTGGACAAGGCTTACAATCTTTTAAAATCTGGAGAACAGTATCTGGATAGCATTCGCTCGCTCAGTCAGGGTCTTGTAAGAATTGGTGCCAGCGACACCATTAATAAGTACTTTCTACTTGACCCCCTTAAAACATTCCACGAAAAACACCCTCATATAAAATCAAGATCAACAACCGGCCATCACCCGTTTCCCAACGACTTGTTGAAAATGGAGAAATAGACTTGGGTGTTATTAATCTTGACCCAGAAAAGAAACTATTCCAACTTGAAAGTCACCCCTCTTGGAAGTTTCTCCAATGTTTTTATAGCACCTGTCAAATGGAAAGAAACCTTGTCCGGGGTCCGGTCTGCCAACACACTGAAAGACTACGCCTTGATTTCACTAGAGGAAAAATCCACAACACGACGGGTCTTTGACAGGTATCTTACTGAAAACGAACTGGATCTTTCCCCCGAGTTTGAATTTGGATCCATGGACTTGATTGTGGAAATGACCCGTATTGGCATGGGCATTGGTTTTGTGGCTGAGGCCGCTGCAAGATCTGCCGTCCAGTCAGGTGAAATCTTTATTGTGAATATAAAAGAACCGATCCCCAGAGTGGAGATCGGTCTTGTATCTAATCCTAAAATACCTATTAACTTGGCCGCCAAGGCCTTTTCTGAAACCTTGCTTGAAACCTATAGTCACAATCGTATTCTGGATTAGGGCTTAAATGATATTTTTCAATTAGCTTTTTATTGGCCATCGCGAATGGCCTTGCGAAGTTCCACAAGTTCCGGGAACCGGTAGAAGAAATTAACCTTTTGGTCTTTTATTGTGTTCCCGCTTGGCTTCGCCTCTAAAACAAAGACTCTAAAGCTTTCGGAGATATCTTCTTCCACATTTGTCGCCGCGTAGTCAGACACAAACCATGTGGCGTGGTCTCCATAAAGCCTTTCCACGTCATACTCTCTGTAGCCATCTTCGTTTGAAAGCAAGTACATGTCTGTCTTGTTCTTCCAGAAACTATCATAGAAAATATTCATGTAACTGTCCTTGGCTAAGACGCCTTCTTGTGTGACATAGGTGTTCTTTGCGCTTTCATTCATCTGAGTGTGATTGAGGGTTAAAACATGTCCAAACTCATGGACTATGGTCTCCTCCATGTCTTTTTTGTTAAAAGCACCACTGGAGTCTGTCATGTCCTTAATATCAAGGTTTAGAACAAACTTTGTCAGGGCTTCATTCGTTGGATATACAAAGGCCATTGTTCCATCTCTTCCATCTGAACCCACTTCGAATTTATCAATATAGTCTGTCATGGAGTCCGGCATAAGTTCTACGACATACTGCCACAGGAGTCTATAAGTGTTTTCGTTAAATGAGGTGTCCTCAGTTATTTCGAGGGCTTGTCCAAACTCATCAACAGGATTCTGGATATATGTTAGGTTTTCATCATTGACCTTAAACTGGGCAAATATTTGACTTTCAAACGCTCCGGACATTTCAGGATACTGATTGAGCAGGTCAATAATTTCATCATATTTGTCCTGGGCTGACTCAAATCGTCCCGCTTCTTCATCAGTCATATACAGGTCCAGTAGTTTTTCATACGCTTCCAAATCGGGCTCTGTCATCATACCATCAAATTCTGACGGATCTGCAAATATGCCTTCCACCTCGGTTAAGTCCACCTCGCTAAGGGCCTCTGCTAGTAAGATGCCAATTTGAGATTCCAACTTTTTCACAGCCGCTGAACTCTCTGTTAAAGAGTCGATGTCTTCTGCAAAACGCATCAATTGATCATACAAAATCCCGTCGTCAATCAAGTCTGAAAAGGTATTAATATAGCCTGACCACCCCTTTAAATCTTCAAGACTGGCCTCTGCATCATCTCCTGTTCCTTCTGGCATACCGAATTCATCAAAGGTGATTCCCAGCATGTCATCCACTTGAGGTATGACTTCCTCCCAAAGTAAAATGGCTTCATCTGTCTTTCCCATGTCATCAAGGTCTGCTATGGTTGCCATATCTTCAAGCAGGTCTTGCCAACTTACGCTTGTCTCTTCCAAAGCTCTAACAGAATTCGTGGGCCCAGGCAGGACCGTTTCATTTGTCAGAGCAAACCCACTATTTACTGAGATCATCAGCATAATCCCAAGTGTCAAAGCGGTCCATTTTCTATTTCTTTTCATAATGACCTCCATTTTTTTCATGTCATTCAAGTTCCCTTCATAATCACTTCAACCCAATGTTTTTTCATCGCTTAATTTTTCAGTCACGAAGAACATAAAAAGTTTCATGTACCGCTGACCTTAAATAAATAATATCCCGGCAATTTTAAGTGAGTCTTATCTGAACCTTAACTTAACCTTAAGCCTAAAAGCGTGATGTTTAAGTTATGTCTAAGCGGGGGGTGGGTAGAAAAGGTTATAGTATTTAAATTCAGGTCAATATCAAATTATGGAGTGACTTTTATGATACATTTACCTGCAGTTATCATATCTGGGAAATACACCCTCCCAGACGGAGCAGTGCATATTCTCAAAAAAGAAATGAGCGATTGCTTCACTTTAAGTTCTGTCAAGGCGATCTTAAACCTTCTTGAAACCGACCAGATTTCCAGGGAAAATGTCTATTTTGTAGACATTCACCTTGTACCAATGTTTTTTAATGGTTATTCCAGCCCCAAAGTATTTGGTGGCTATTTCTCAGAACTGTGATCAGATTCTTAACAATGAACATATTAAAGATTATTTGTATTTAAGTGAATACCCTAAAATAGAGGCCCAACTGCATCGAATTCTCAGAAACATGGCTTCTACTATAGAAAGACGTTCCTTTAATAAGGAGATTGAACGGCTCTATGAAGTTGGTAGTTATTTAAGCACCAAAAGAAGCGTGGATGCATTAATTGATGCCATTTTAGATGTTAGTATGGAGCTCATTGGCGCAGAAGCAGGCAGCTTTTATTCTATTGTTGACTCAAGAACTGGCAAATGGTCCTACTATAAAAAAGATGACCCCTATAAGGTCATCCAGTTTGATATAGCAAAAAACAAGCGGGCGGATCTTGAAATTGTGTCAATGACTTTCCCCATTGTTCCTACAACCATAGTGGGGAGTTCAATAATACTTGGTCGAACCATTGTTATTGATGATGTTCATAACATCCCTAAAGATGCCCCCTATACCTATGACGCCCAAGTGGAAAAAAAGACTGGCTATGCCTGTAAGTCCATGCTGACCATCCCCATGATGGATAAGAGAAACCGTATTTTAGGGGCCATTCAACTTATCAACAAATATTCAGGACCTAGTCTCTCTGTTTTCAATAAACGTGACGAAGATATGATGCAGTTCCTTTCCCACTACGCTACCATCGCCCTTGAAAACAGTCATTTATATGAAGAGATGAACGAACTGCTCTCAGACTATGAAAAAATCATTCAAAGCATCGACCTAGAAAAAAGTGGTCCTGGCGACGAACTGTCAAAACTCACTGAAACCATTGAGATGAATCCCAGCGCCCTTATTATCACAAATACCGAGGGCTCTATTTTATATGCCAATAAGCAGTTTGAAACCCTTACAGGCTATAGGTCCGATGAGGTCATTGGAAAAAGTCCTTCCTTCTTAAATTCTGGTGAAATGCCCCCAGAACACTTTAAAGATTTTTGGAATACCATATTAAGTGGTCAGGAGTGGCGAGGCGAGTTTCATAACAGACGTAAGGATGGCACACTATACTGGGAAAAGTCCTCAGTGACTTCTGTAAAAGATGAAAACAATCAAATTAAGTTTTTCGTCAACACGCGAGAGGATATAACAGACCTCAAAAAATACCCAGTCTGTTCTTATACAAAAAGAAAAAAAATGCCGCCATAGGACAATTGGCAGCAGGTATGGCCCATGAAATCAACAACCCCTTGGGCTTTATAACAAGCAATGTAAGTACCTTAAGTGATTATTCTGAAACGCTTATAAACACTATGGAGCAAGTAGAACAAGACAAGGACGCTGTTGTGGATTTTATACACTCCTCTGACTACGAGTTCATAAAATCTGATCACACAGACCTTGTCCAAGAAACCTTAGAGGGCTTAACCCGCGTGAAAAACTCGTTGAAGCCATGCGATCATATTCCAGCATTGACACTCTGAGCGAAAAATTGAGTTTGATCTGGTTGAAGTTGCTCAAAATGTTCTGACCATATTTTCAAGTCTTGCCGCAGACACTTGCCCTGTGGCATTTGTCCCTAAAACGGAGGCCAAGGTCTATGGAGACTCCGGCAAACTCCAACGGGTTTTAATGAATATACTCATTAATGCCCTTGAAGCTGTCAAAAGAAAAGGCTCAGGAGATATTTCCATGCACCTGGTGGATTCGAAAACCAATGTCATTCTTAGTATTGAAGATGGCGGAGATGGGATCCTCCCTGAAAATATTGGTCACATTTTCAACCCTTTCTTCACAACCAAGCCCATAGGAGAAGGCGCAGGTCTCGGTCTTAGTCAAGCCCTCTCCATTATAAAAACAGACTTTAATGGCCATATAGATGTGACCAGCACACCTGATGTGGGAAGTGAATTTACAATCGTACTGCCTGTGTCTGAACATGAGTAAAACAAGATGCACGTATGAAGATCCAAAGAAAAAATCACCTTATATATGTGGCATTTCCAGTCAATTTTGTATGAATCCTGCCATAAGTTATAGTAAAATAGTAATGATACTGAATTCATGTAGAAAGACAATTCATATATAAATGACTTAGGGAGATGATTGGATGAATATTGGATTGATCGGCTCGGAAAATACGGTTGGTCTTGTTAGAGAACTTGTAGAAGGACATACAGAAGACTATAGAAAAGTTAAAATCCATCTCCATGCCTGTCAGTCTACAGACGCCATTGAAGCCCTTATTGTTCAGAACAATAGCGCTTGGGACGCTGTTATTCTTACAGATATTGTAGCTATGCCCATAAAACCTTGAGTAAAAAAATAATTGGCCTGCCCATATACTACATACCATTTGAATCTGAAATTATATTATCAACCATTATTAAACAGCTCAACGATGACCCCAAACTTAAACTGAACAAAATGTATGTGGACACCTTTGTGACATCAGAAAACGGCTTTTATTTAACCAATCTTCTAAATGCTTCTGACCAGCCACACACCCTTTCCAGAGACCAGCTTCCATCTTTTTCTGAGCAAGGTCTTCTTGAAGACATTCGCGGTCTGGTTCAGTCAAATGATGTTGACATGATCCTAACATCAGTGGGCTCTGTCCATCGGGCATTCCTAAGCACCAAGGTTCCATCCCTCATGCTCACTCATACGAAGACTTACTTAAAAAAGCATTTTAAAACCATTCTCAAGGATGTTGAGCTAAACATAAGCCGAGACAATACACTGACCGTGGCCTACATTGAACTGGCTGATAGAGAATCAAACGTGCTGAACATCCATGAAATAGAGTATCAGGAGGTCAGCCTGCACAAGGCTCTTGTTGATTTTAGGGTTCGCCATAAGTGGGAGATGAACATTCAAAAGCTTCCCAATGGTTTTGAATTGACCTTCCCCTTATCCAGACTACAAACAGATGCAAACTATCTCGATTTCCCCCTCATTGACTACTTGAAAGAGAACCTGAATTTTAACTTTTTTGCTGGTCTTGGACTTGGTTTACTTGGCATAGACAGTGGTCGTAAATCTGCTTATAAGGCCTTTGAACAGGCCAAGAGCTATGGAGAAAACTCTTGTTTTCTTATTGATATGGATAATTACGTTCACGGTCCAGTTGGCTTACCGCCACGACTTTACTATAAGCTTCCAAGCCCCTACATTGATGACCAAGCAAAATCATTGGGGGTACACAGTCACAACTTGGCCAGGGTGATCTCACTTTTTTCAGCCAGTCAAGACACGCCACTCGATTCTTCACAAATTGCTGAGGCCCTCAACATAACCATGCGAAGTGTCAATAGAATTTTAATCAAGCTGGCACAAAACAATATTCTTATTGCCAGTGATGGCAACCCGGAGTCTCCCGATGGAAAAAAACTCAATAAGGGTCGCCCCAAGAAGCACTATACCTTGTCTCCTTCTGCCATGAAGGCCTATACATCAAGCTATTGAATGGGACTCGGCACTGGTATGTATGGGGGTAGGTGGTCACAAATTTTTTATTCTTAATGCCGTATTAAAATC